>Ga0209761_1000508_pt1 | contig 23810 bp, 17 predicted proteins | sample GraSoi013_1_40cm_4_FD_185818 | JGI IMG/M metagenome (GOLD analysis project Ga0209761, IMG submission 185818) | Grasslands soil microbial communities from the Angelo Coastal Reserve, California, USA - Sample 09_25_2013_1_40cm (SPAdes) (version 2) | ecosystem: Environmental > Terrestrial > Soil >...
GTGCGCCAGGGACGACGCGGCGGGAGTCCGCGCGATCGCGGGCCGCGAGCCACAGCTGGTGCGCGAGATCCTGGTGGAGGGTGGCACGCTGCTCGCGGAGTTCGCGGGGACCTGGAACACCGAAGGGGTCCGGCACCTGCTCGATCTCGGCGTGCCCGTCACCGCGTTGTACGAGGGTGACGGCTACTTCGACATCGCCCAGGACAGCACGGCGCTGCACGTGGCGGCCTGGAAGGGAGTCCCTCCGACCGTGCAGCTGCTCATCGAGCGGGGAGCGCCGATCGACGCGAAGGACGGGAAGGGGCGTACAGCGCTGGCGCTCGCCGTGAAGGCGTGCGTGGACTCCTACTGGACCTACCGGCGCACGCCAGAGACCGTTCGGGCGCTGCTCGAGGCGGGGGCGTCGGTGAGCGGCGTCGCGGTCCCCTCGGGATACGCCGAAGTCGACGAGTTGCTCCGATCGCGCGTCTGATATCGACTTCATAGGGGGGCGCGTGCCGGGCGCGCCCCCCCTCGTTTCTCCCGCACTGATCAGAACTCGTAGCGCGATCGGAGCAACTCGTCGACTTCGGCGTATCCCGAGTTCTTGAGGCTGAAATTCGCGATCGGGTTGCCGGCGGCGGTCTTCTGGCGGCCGTTGAAGCCCGAAAAGTTGTCCCAATTGAAGATGTTGAACGCCTCCGCGCTTACGCTGAGCCGCCGGGCGCCGCCCACAGGCACGACTTTGGCCAGGCGCAGGTCGACCGTCCGGTACATGTTGTTCCACGCCGCCACGGGCCGGATGACCCGGTGCGCGCTGTCCGGCGCAAAGTCATCGGCGAAGGTGTTGTCGGTATTCAGGTCCCGCCCGTCCGTCGCCACGTACGGTCGCGGCGCCGCGAAGATCGACACCGTCGACAGCGTGAGACCGAACGGCAGGTCACCGATCCCGGACAACACAAGCCGCCAGCGCTCGTCTGTGCTCGTCGGTTGCATGACTAGGAAGGAGCGGTCGATATAGCCCCCGAGCCCTTCGAACTGAGACTGGTACCATCCCAGCGTGAACGCCGTGTTCAGGCGCAGCCCGGGCCGGTCGTACGTCAGACTGGTGATCAGGGCGTCGAACTTGGCGCGGCCGACGTCGTCATACAAAGTGATGTTGCCGTAGCTGTTGGTCAGGTTACGCTGGCCCGTCGTGGTGTTCAGCCAGTTGGGGGTGATCTGGACGTAGAGGTGGCGCGCGTCCTGATGGATGTAGTCCATGTTCAGGGCGAGCGCGTCCGTGAGCTGGTGGCCGATGCCCACGGAGACCTGCCGGTTTTCCGGCGTTTTCATGTTCGTCTTGAGCAAGAAAATGTTCGGTGGCACGGTGCCTCCGCCGGCGGCCACAAGCCGCCGCAGCGAGTCCGGGTCCGTCGTGCCCGGGTTGGAGAAGTCGTACGTGCGCCAGCCGGCCGACACCTTCTCGTTGAACGCCATGAATGTCGTGATCCGATCGTACATGATGCCGGCGCCGCCGCGCAGGAACGTGCGCTGATCATCGAACACGTCCCACGAGAAGGCGACGCGCGGGCCGAGGTTGTTGAGATCGTTCTTGCGGTGCCCCGTATTCAGGAAATCTCTCAGCTGTGGGATCGCCTGGAGCGTGGGGTCGCTCGCCCACGGTACGGTGAAGTCATTGTCCAGTGTGTTGATCTCGGCGTCGTAGCGTAGGCCCAGAGTCAGCTGGAGGTTGCGCCGCGCCTGCCACCGATCTTGCACGTACGCGCCCACGCTCCACCCGTTGGTGATCGCCCGGGCGTCCTCGTCGGAATTCGGATTGTAGAAGCCAACGCCGATGCGGCCCAGGTTCGGGAGCGAGCTGTTGTCCGCCACGAACGTGAAGAAGCCGTCCCGGTTGCTGGGCTGCCAGCTGTTGGTGTGCACCCGGGCGAGCTCGACACCGCCGGTCAGAATGTGCCGACCGTCGGCGAGCGTACGCGTGACGCGGTCGATCAGACGGACGTGCGTCTCTTTAAGGACCAGCGGGAAGCCAGCCGTATGGAATTGGATGCTGGGGTACCGGAGGGCGGGCCCGGGCTCGAGCGGCGACTCGTTGTGGCTCCACAACAGCAGGTTTAACGAGAGCTCGTTCACGAACGACCCGGTGGGCGCGTACGTGTCTCGGAGCTGAGCGCTATGGATCCAATACTTGGCCTTGATCCCGGCGTTATGCGCACCGATCGCGCCGAAGCTCGCCCCACTGCCAAAATCCGTCTCGCTGTTGTAGTAGCGTCCCGCCCAGGTCGCGTCGAGCGTATGGGTACTGCCGGGCACCGCCGTGAGCCGCACCACGCTGGTGTGGTTCTTGGTCGGCGCCTTGAACGTACCGGCGGAAGTGTCGAAGACGCCGGGTTGGGCAGGCACGACGTTGATGCCGTCGTCGATGCTCTGCCCCTCGTAGCTGACGGCGAAGAACAGCTTGTCGCGCTGAATCGGGCCTCGCAGGTTAAAGCCGAACTGGGCGCGGGTGTAGTCCGGGATCAAGAAGGTCGTGGGGGTCGCGGTGCGACGCTCCCGCTGGATCAGGTCGAGCGCCTTGAGGGCGTTGGTCTGCCCGTAGCTGAAGATGGAGCCGTGGAGCTCGTTGGTGCCGCGCTGCGTCACCGCGCTGATCACGTACGATGCACCGCGTGTATACTCGGCATCGTAGGGGTTCAGGTGGACGCGGAACTCACGCATCGCCTCCTGGGGCAGCGGCGAGCCCGTTTGGGGAATCCCGACGAGGTTGCCGTTGAAGAAGCTTTTCCACTCGGCGCCGTCCAGGTAGAAGTTCCAGAAGCGCAGCCCCGGCAGAGGGCCGGAGGCGGGCAGCGATCGTCCTGACGTGGGCGCGAAGGTCTGGATGCCCGGCACGACCGCGGCCAGGTTCACCGTGTTCCGGGTGTTCAAAGGCAGGTTCAGGATCTCCTTAGTCACGACCGTCGCCGACACGTCGTTGCGCTGCACCTCGAAGCTGGGCTCACGCTGGTGCGTGACCTCCACAGCCTCGAGGGCCACGGCGGCCTGCTGGAGCTGGAAGTCGAGCGTCGCGTGCTGGCCGACCAGGAGCTCGATGTCGCGCTCCTGCGCCCCGTAGCCCAGCAGGGCGACGCGCAGGTGGTAGGCACCGGGCGGCAGCCCGACGATGGTGTACGTGCCCTGCGCCGACGTGACCGCGCTGCGCTGCTGCCCGGTCTCCCGGTTCGACACCGTGATCTGCGCGGAGACGAGGGGCGCGCCGGCTGCCCCGGTGACGCGGCCCTGCAGGTTGACCGTGTTCTGTGCGACGAGGCCGGCGGCACCGGCGACGAGCCATCCGGCGGCCAGGAGCCAGACGCGGAGTCGGTGAGCAAATCGAAACGACATCGGACGATCCTCCTCTAGTAAGAAACCCGTGAGATCAGCGGCGGCCGCCGCGGCGGAACTCCAGCACGCAGGCCCCCCCGGCCGGCAGCTGCAGCGTGACCGGTACGACATCGCTCGAGAACTCACCGAACCGATGGCGCCCACGCTCATCGATCTGCTCGATTTGTCCGCCGCTCGCAAGACCGTAGGCGGACGGGTCGAAGGAAAAGGAGACGGACGTCGGCTGGTCGACGATGCCCGCCACGGCGATGGCGACGCTCCCGTCCGCCGCGCGCCACGCGCCGGCGATCGCCGCCGGGTAGCGCGCCGCCGACACGGTAGGCCCCCCGCGTCGTGCCGCGTAGATCGAGACGCGCGAGAGGTCCACGTCCACCGACGTTACGCTCAGCTCCGGCGGGCGCAAGAATTCGCCATACAGCAGGTAGTCGAGCGCCCGCGCGCGGACGCGGGCCAGGCGCATCATGTAGGCCGTCTCCTCCGGCCGGTCGACCAATTGCGAGGCGCGGAAGTTTGCGATCGTGGGCTCGAGCCCCCAGACGAAGGACCGCGCCTGCTCGAGATAGAACTGCCGGCGGAAGCGCGTGTCCAAGAGCTTCAGCGGCTCGGCCGGCGCGAACTGCGCGGGCCACAGCTCGTCATAGGGCGGCATGACGAGCGACGAGTAGCTGCCGTAGGTCACCCCATAGGCGTGGTAAACCGCCTGGAAGAAAGGAATAGGCTCCCATCCACTGCCGGGGTCGGTGTAGCGCTCCTGGCTGACCTGGAGGGTGAGCATGAGGTCCAGCTCCGGCAGCCACGGCTCGCCGGCGCCCTCACCAGCGAGTAGCACCGGCCGCCCCGCCCCCGCGGCGGCCCGGATCTGCGCCGCGAGGGCATGGAACCCGCCCATCCAGTAGTTCCCGCCGCCCACGGGATGTCCGTGCGTCGAGTCCCAACACACGAGCGACTGCACCGCCTGGTCCATGTAGATGCCATCGACGCCGTAGCCTTCCAGCACGGTGTCCGCGATGCCGGCGTACTTGGCCCGCCAGAAGGGCGTCGTCACGTCCATGGTGGCGCACGGCTGCGGATCGAACGTGTTGTAGGTCTCCTCGCGCACCCGGCCGTCCTTTTCCTTCACCGCCCAGCGCGCGGCGTGGTCGCGCGACCAGCTGGGCGTGCCGGTACACCAGAGCCGCTGGTTCATGTAGACGATGGCGCGGCTGCCGGCGGCGTGCGCCGCCGCTACGCCGGCGCGGAACGATTCGACGCCCTCGCGCGGGGGGAGGTAGTCGGGGAAGCTCGTGTCGTATGGGCCGTGGTGCCACCAGTGCCAGTAGATGTTGACCGGCAGGCCGAGGGCACGCTGCAGCGCGAGCGCCGGCGCCACCACGCCGGGCGAGCGGCCGCGGTTCCAGACCCACATGCCGGTGTGGAGCAGCCACTCCGGAACGCGGCCCCGGGAGAGCCGGCTCTCGCGCGCCCAGGGCTGGCGCGCACCCCACGCGCGGTAGCGCTCGGCCACCGTGATCCAGTCGCCCTGGAACGTTCCGAGGAGCGCGGCGTACGGCGGTGCCCACTGCGTTCTGGGACTCGCCGGGTTCTCGAGCGGGTGGATCAGCTCGTAGCCGCGTGACCCGTCCGAATCGCCCCAGACCGCGAACGTCTTGCGGTAGGCCAGCGTATCGTCGGCGGCGGCGTAGAGGCCGGCCCCGCCGCGCCGGTACAACGCCACCACTTGGAGCGACAGCGTACCCGGATAGGCCCACTCGAGCCGGCGGCCTTTGCCGTCCGGCCCCCCCCCGAGCAGCGTGGCCGGGTCCCGTGCCAGCGCGCCCATCCAGCGGGGCACCGCGAGCTCTTCGCTACGCCCGAGCCGCGGTATACGGGCGAGCCGGGGGAAGCGGACCTGCTCGATCGCCAGTGCGCCCGGCGAGTCGACTGCGATACGCCACTCCGACAGGGCCGAGTCTCCCAGTAGCCGGACCGTGGCGGTGACCCTCAGCCCCGGCGCCTCGGAGAGTCCGAAGTCACGCCAGACCAGCGCCAGCCCCCGCCCATCGCCCGGCAGCTCGTGCCAGGAGAAGCGGCGCGCGGAGCCCGGCTCGACCCTCAAGTTCCCGGGAGCGAGCCGGTCGAGCCGCCAGATGGCGGTGGCGCTCCGCCCGTCGACGAAGGATTGACCGCTCGCACGGTCGGTGAGCGTGAGCAGCGAGCCGTTACGCGAGTCGAAGCCGAGCTGTAGGCGATCGTTTTGAAGCCACAGCGTGTCCGCCGCGGCGACGGCGAGCAAGCCACCGAGCAGAATGTTCACCGATAGATCAGGTAAGGGGCCCGCTTCGCGCGGAACGTCGCCTGGTCGCGCTCCCACTCGCGCAGCAGGTCCGCCAGCGTCCCTGCCTCGATCGCCTGCCGCAGCCGCGCGCTGCCGCCGTGGCGCTCGAGGGTCGCGCCCGCCCACTGGAATTGATCGGGGTGGAGCCGGCGGATGAGGTCGATCATCGTGAGCGACGTCGCCAGGGGCCGATAGGAGGCGCGGTCGGTCAGCGTAAAGCGCACGCCCTTCAAAACCTGGCCGGGATACTTCCGCGCGGTCTCCGCGATCGAGAACTCGACCGCTTCGAACCGGATGCCAGGCAGGTTCATCGCATTCATGGCCGCGACGACCTCCGTGTTCCTGAGCCAGGGCGCACCGATCTGCTCGAACGCCAGGTCGGTGCCACGCCCCTCGGAGACGTTCGTCGCCTCGAAGAACACCGTGCCGGGGTAGTGGATCGCGGCTTCGAGCCGCCGGATATTCGGCGAAGGGTTCACCCAGGGCAGTCCCGTCTCGTCCCACCACATGTCGCGCCGCCACCCCTCGATCGGCACGACGGTCAAGTCGGCGCCGATCCGCTGCTCCGCGTTGTACATCCTGGCCAGCTCGCCCAGCGTCATGCCGTGGCGCGAGAGGACCGGATAGATGCCGACGAACGACTGGTAGGCGGGCTCGAGGATGTTCCCCTCGAGAATGGTTCCGGTGACCGGGTTCGGCCGGTCCAGCACGACGATGGGAATCCCCTTCTCGGCCGCGGCCTGCAGCGCGAGCGCGAGCGTGGATTCGTAGGTGTACTGCCGCACACCCAGGTCCTGGATGTCGTAGACCAGTACGTCGATCCCCTCGAGCATTTGCGGCGTTGGCTTGTCGGTGTCGCCGTAGAGCGAATGGATGGGCAACCCGGTCTTCTCGTCCACCGTCGAGGCGACGCGCGTCTCGGCCACGCCGCGGATGCCGTGCTCGGGTGAGTAGAGCGCGACCAGCGTCAGGTCCGGCACGCCGCGGAGCAAGTCGATCGTGCTGCGTCGCTGGCGATCGATGCCGGACTGGTTCGTGATCAGCCCCACCCGTTTGCCGCGCACCAGCGCGAGCGGGTGCTCGACGAAGACTTCTAAGCCCGGGCGGACGACGGGCGCGGATGCGCACGCGGATGCGGTTGCCACGAGCAGGGCGGTGTAGCGGTTCATGATCTCCGTGACATGCTACGCCTCGCACCCTAGATTGCAACCTCACGCGCGCAGCCTCGCGATCATCCATCGATGCCACACAGCCAGCTCCGACGCCCGCCGCCGGGATCGCCCGTCGAGTGCCGAGCAGGGACCCACTCCGGCGCGGCTCCTCGACAACCGCACCACCACTCCCCTGGGAGCCGCGCCTCCGGGGTCCCCGCTCGGCACTTGCTTGTGCTGCTCGTCGCGACTTGGGCGCAGGGCCCGGTCGCCCGGTGGACGCCCGAGCTGGCGTTCGCGGTCAAACGCGTGGGGAGCGTGGCGATTTCGCCGGACGGCCGCTGGGCGGCCGTCGAAGTGTCCGAGCCTATGCTGGACGCGGAGCCGAGTGAGTGGCGGACGTCCGTGCAGGTATATGCCCTCGATGGTGCGGGGCCGCGGACGGCCCGGCGCATCGAGGCCCCGGCGAGCTCCCCCGCCTGGTCGCCGGACGGGCGCTGGCTCGCCTTTGCCTCGAACCGATCGGGGAAGCGGGACCTGTGGCGCGTGGCGCTCGACGGATCGCCGGCGGAGCGGCTCACCGACGTGACCGGAGAGCTGCGCGAGTTTCGGTGGTCGCCGGATGGGCGCCGGATGGCGTTTGTGCTCACCGACCCGGCCGTGCCGGCGCGCGACGCGCGCGTGGTCGGGGAAGCACAACGGTTCGCGCGCCTCTATCTGGTCGACGTGGCGGGGGACGCGGTCGGGACGGGGAGGGTCCCCCGGCTGCTCACGCCGCAGGACGTGCAGGTGGGCGGGCATGTGGGCGCGGGAATGAGCGGTCCGGCGTTCGACTGGTCGCCGGACGGCGCCGCGATCGCCTTCTCGCACTCGCCGTCGCCGGCGGGCGACGATTGGGTGCGGGCCGATGTGTCGGTGGTGGACGTCGCGACGGGCCGAACGCGGCCGCTCGCGGCGACGCCGGCGGCTGAAGGTGGCCCGACGTGGTCGCCCGACGGTCGCTCGATCGCGGTCACGGTCTCGGACGCGCCGGCGACGTACGCGCTCACGTTTCGGGTCGTGCTCGTCTCGCCGGTGGATGGCGCGGTCCGCCCGCTGGCGGAAAGCTTCGACCGGCGACCGGCGGTCGTCGGTTGGACCGGCGACGCGCGCGCCGTCGTCATCACCGAGGCGCGGGGGACGGTCTCGCGCCTCCGAGCTCTACACGGCGCTCAAGCGGCGCCACGTGCCGGTCATGATGGTGGTGTACCCCCGCCAGGGGCACGGCGTCGCCGAGCCGAGGCTCCAGCTCGACGTGATGCGGCGGAACCTGGAGTGGTTCGAGCGCTGGGTGATGGCCGACCGGAGATAGTCGCGGGAACTGGACGCCGAGCCGCTCCGTTCCTCAAACCGATGTCCACTTTCGCCTGGAGGCAGGAACACATGGAGCAGCGTCACCTGGGGTCCCAGGGCCTGGTTGTTTCCGCCATGGGGCTCGGCTGCATGGGCATGTCCGACTTCTACGGCGGCCGCGATGACGCCGAGTCGATCGCGACCATCCATCGAGCGATCGACCTCGGCATCACCTTCCTCGACACGGCCGATATCTATGGCCCGTTTACCAACGAACAACTCGTGGGCCGGGCCATCGGGGACCGGCGCGACCGGGTCGTGCTGGCCACCAAGTTCGGCAACGTCCGAAAACCGGACGGGACCTTTGTCGGCGTGAACGGCCGCCCGGAGTACGTACGCCAGGCCTGTGACGGCTCGCTCGCGCGGCTGGATGTGGATCACATCGACCTGTACTACCAGCATCGCGTGGACCCGAGCGTGCCGATCGAGGAGACGGTCGGCGCCATGGCGGAGCTGGTGCGCGCCGGTAAGGTGCGCTACCTCGGCCTCTCGGAGGCCGCCCCGGCGACGATCCGGCGCGCGCACGCGACGCATCCGATCAGCGCGCTCCAGACGGAATACTCGCTCTGGAGTCGAGACCCCGAGGAGGAGATCCTGCCCACCTGCCGGGCGCTGGGCATCGGCTTCGTCGCGTACAGCCCGCTCGGGCGCGGGTTCCTGTCGGGCCAGATCCGGCGCTATGAGGACCTCGCCCCGGACGACTGGCGGCGTAGCAATCCGCGGTTTCAGGGTGAGAACTTCTCCAGGAACCTGGAGCTGGTGGCTCGCATCGCCGAGCTGGCGCGCGCCAAGCGGTGCACCCCGTCGCAGCTCGCGCTCGCCTGGGTGCTGGCACAGGGCGAGGACATAGTACCGATTCCCGGTACGAAGCGGGTTCGCTATCTGGAGGAGAACGCGGCAGCCGCCGCGATCACGCTGAGCGCGGCCGAGCTGGAGGCGATCGACGCGGCGTTCCCGAAGGGCGCTACGGCGGGCGAGCGCTACGCCGCGGGGGGCATGGCGGCGGTGAATCGATAAAGGGGGGGGCTCGCTCCCGCCCGTCTGGCCCTGGAGGTAGTCGCGCAGGCCGATAGGCGCCCGCTGCCGGGAGGAGAAGAGCAGCCCCTCGATCGCGTGCGGGCACTGTCACTCTGGCGACGTGGTGCTGACTGGTCCCTTGAGATATTGGTCGAGCCATTCGAGCCAGCGCCGGTAAGCGTCGGCCTGCCGCACGGGATCCGCCGGGAAATGACCGGGCACGGGGTAGGCGACGAACTTGACTGGCACGCCGTTGTCCTTGAGCGCGTGATACAACTCGTAGGACTGCGAGACAGGGACACGCGCATCCCCCGTGGTCGAAAGGATCAGGGTCGGTGTCTTCATCGCCGCGGCGTATGTGATCGGCGACTGATCGACGTACGCCCGCATGTTGCTTCCGCGGTAAGGGGAGCCGCCGAAGCTGTAGCGCTCGAGGGCGTTGTAGTCGGCCAGGTTGTACTGGTCGAGCTTGTTCGTCACCGCGTCCACGGCGACCGCCGCCTTCCACATCGGGGAGTGGCCGATGAGCCACGCCGTCATGTAGCCCCCGTAGGACACCCCTGAGACCGCGATGCGCGCCGTGTCAACGATCCCGAGCTTCTCGAGCGCTGCAATCCCCGCCAGTACGTCCCGCCCGGGCCCGTCGCCTGCGTCGTTGAAGATGGCGCGCTCGTAGGCGTTGCCGAGGTTGTCGCTGCCGCGATAGTTGGGTTGGAAAACGATGTAGTCATGGGCCGCGACGAGCTGCGACGGGAAACTGAACGACCGGACGCTTGCCGCTTGAGGGCCCCCGTGAATGATGAGCACGAGTGGGTATCGCCGGCCCTTGGTGAACGCGGGGGGATACGTGAGAACGCCGTCTTCGCGGAACCCATTCGGGCCCTGCCATTCGAATCGTTCGACCGCGCCGAGCTGGCGCGAAGCGACCTCGGCGTTGAGATCGGTGAGGCCTTTCGGAGGCGAAGCGGCGGAGCCGAGGTAGTAGAGTTCCGTCGACCGCCCCGGCGCGGTGGCGGTGAACGCGATGGCGCCGTCTTTGCCCACCGTGGCGTCGACCCAGTAGAACCAGGTCGGGTTGAGGTCACCCAGGTCGATGCGCTTCGCCGGGCCGTTGAGCGGCTGGAGCCACAGGGCGGTGCGCGTGCCGTCGTGTCCGCCCAGAAGCAGAGAGCGGCCGTCCGGCATCCACACCGCCTGGAGCACGCTGCGGTCGAGCGGGCGCGTGAGGTCCACGCCGTCGCCGCCCGAGGCGGTGGTCACGTAGATCTCGTTCTCGTTGTTCGGGTCGCCGTCGCGCGAGTACCAGTACGCGATGCGCGAGCCGTCCGGCGCATAGGTGCCGTAGGCCTCGAAACCCTTGTGGGCCGTGAGCTGCCGGGTGGCGCCGCTCGCGACGTCCAGCACCATGAGGCGCGACGAATCCGCGTCGCCGAAGTGCGGGCTTGGCTGGCGCGTGAACGCGATCGACTTGTCATCCGGTGCCCACGAGATAGGCGGCTTCGACGCGTCGCCCGGCTCGGTCGTCCCCAGGCTCCAAGTCCCCGACGTGAGACGCCGCGGCGTGCCACCGGCGGCCGGGACCAGCCAGATGTGGAACGGCATCGGGGCGGCGCTGGTGAGGAACCCGTCGTTGCCGACTTCGAAAGCGTCGTTGTGGCTGTCCGCGTCCTTTTTCTTTTCCGGCTCGTCCGCCGTCACGTAGGCGATCTCCGTCCCATCGGGCTTCCACGCGAACTGCTGCACGCCGCTCGGCGCGTCGGTGATCTTGCGCGCTTCGCCTCCCCGGATGTCGAGTACGAACACCTGCGGAACGGCCTTCTCGCCGGACCCTGCGGTGGTGATGAACGCGAGGCGGTCCCCACTCGACGACCAGCGGGGCGAGCCGGCGTTCTTGCGGTCATAGGTAAGGGGCCGCTGCGTGCCGCTTGCGACGTCGATGAGCACAAGCTCGCGCTCGCGGCGGTCCTCGCTCCAGTTGACGCGCGATACCACGCACACGATCGCCTTCCCGTCCGGCGCGATCTGCGGGTCGGAGATGCTCACGAGGCGCTGGAAGTCGGAGAGATCGACGCGCCTGGCCTGGCTGCGGGCGGGAGCCGGACTCACCACGAGGATAAGGGCGAGCGTCGACAGGATCTGGCGCGCCGCGGTCGCGGGCACCGCCCGTGGCAGCCTGGAGGTGGTCATGGGTACGCTCCTGTTGGAAGGCTCCGGCGTGACGACGGAGTCTTGAATCTCGGGCTCGCGTTGAGCCGCGGCTAGGGCCCGATCTGGCCTCGCCTCTCGGGGGGTCGTATGATGGGGTCGTCCCCACCTCCGGGCGATTTGCGTGGCCGATCTCGAGGCTCGGTTGCAGGCTGCTGTTGGTGATGCCTACCGCATCGAGAAGGAGCTCGGTGGGGGCGGCATGAGCCGCCTGTTTCTCGCCACCGAGGCTTCGCTTCACCGGCAGGTAGTGATCAAGCTGCTCCCCCCGGAGCTTGCGAGCGAAGTAAGCGAGGCGCGCTTCAAGCAAGAGATCGAGCTCGCCGCGCGCCTCCAGCATCCCAACATCCTTCCCGTCCTCACCGCCGGCGCGAAAGATGAGCTTCTCTTCTATGTCATGCCGTTCGTGACCGGCGAGTCCCTGCGCCACCGCCTGACACGCGAGGGGAGGCTTCCGGTCACGGACGCCGTCCGCATCCTCCACGAGATCGCCGACGCGCTGGCCTTTGCCCACGCCGAAGGTGTGATCCACCGGGACATCAAGCCAGAAAACATCCTGCTCGAGGGGAGCCACGCGGTGCTGACGGATTTCGGCGTCGCGCGCGCACTCGCGGAGGCTCGGAGCGGCGGCCGTCTGACGGAGGCAGGGATCTCCGTCGGCACGCCGGCGTACATGTCTCCCGAGCAGGCAGCGGGCGAACGCCACATCGACGCAAGCGCGGACGTCTACGCGCTCGCCGTGGTGGGCTACGAGATGCTGGCGGGCATGCCGCCCTTCAAAGGGCCGACCGCGCAGGCGTTGATCGCCGCGCAGATCACGGCCGCGCCGCCGCCGCTGGCCGCCGTTCGTCCAGAAACGCCGCCCGAGATCGAGGACGCGATCATACGGGCGCTGGCGAAGGACCCGAACGCGCGCCTGCGGACAGCCGCGGAGTTCCGGGACGCCATCGGGGCGCGATCGGTCGCGACGGTCGCTGGATCACGAGGCCGCCGGCTTGCCGTTCTCGGAGGCGTGGCGGTCCTTTTCGTCCTCGCCGGGTATGGCGTGCTCGCTGGCCTCCGTGGCCGGAGACAAATGACGAGTGCCTCACCACAAGAAATGCTTGTCGTGCTGCCGTTCGTGAACCTCGGCTCGTCGGAGGACGAGTATTTCGCGGACGGGATCACCGAGGAGCTGACAGCCCGGCTCGCCGCGATTCATGGCTTCGGCGTCATCTCCCGCACCAGCGCCGTCCATTACCGGAAGACCGACAAGCCGCTCAAGCAGATCGGGCAGGAATTGGGCGTCACCTATGTGCTGGAGGGCACGATCCGCACGGAGCGCGCCTCAGGGCGGGCCCACCGCGTGCGGGTCACGCCCCAGCTCATTCGGGTGTCGGATGACACCCACCTCTGGGCCGAGATCTACGACGAAGCATTGGCGGATGTGTTCCAGGTGCAATCGAGCATTGCCTCGCGGGTGGCTGCGGCGTTGAACGTCGCGTTGCTCGAGCCGGAGCGGCGGGTGCTCGAGTCCAAGCCCACCGCGAATCTGGAAGCGTACGGTTACTACTTGCGAGGGAATGAGTATCTCAATCGCAGTTATCAGGTCGAGGGAAGCGTGCGGCCCGCCATCGCGATGTACGAGAAGGCGACGAGCCTGGACTCAACGTTTGCCCTCGCTTATGCCAAGCTCTCGTTCGCGCACAACGGGCTGTTTTGGTTCGGCTTCGATCCCAGCCCAGAGCGTTTGGCGGCATCGAAGCGCGCTGCGGATCGGGCGCTCGAGCTCCAGGGAGACCTTCCGGAGGGGCATGTCGCGCTCGGGTATTACTACTATCACGGCCAGCTCGATTATGACCGCGCCTTGGAGCAATTCGCCCTGGCGCAGCGAGGTCGGCCCAGCAACAGCGAAGTCTTGGCCGCGATCGGCTTCGTGCAGCGGCGCCAGGGTAAATGGGAGCAAGCCGTCACCAGTCTCGTGAAGGCAATACAGCTCGACCCGCGATCCAACGACTACGCGGAAGAGCTGGGTGAGACGTACCTCGCGATGCGTGACTATCCGAACGCCGAAAGGTGGTTCGACAGAGCCCAGGCCTTGGCTCCGGACTGGGCGCTGATCTACGCCTGGAAGGCATGGCTGTACTTGCTGTGGAAGGGGGACGTCGGAAGGGCGCAGCGGGTGTTTAGCGAAGCGTCACGAGACGTTTCCACCGAAGAGTTGTTGGCGGCTGCGGCCAGGATATCGTGGGGCAAGGTCGTCACGCTCTTCGATCAGGACTACAGGAAGAAGGTGGCGGGCCTGTCCCTCGCTTCGTTTGGTACCGACACGGCTGCCTTTCATCGTTCTAAGGCCCAGGTCAATGCGCTCATGAACCAACCGCGCGTGGCGCGGGCCCACTTCGACTCTGCGCGAGTCGTTCTGGAAGGCAGAGTTCGCAGACGACCCGACGACCCGTTTGCCCACGTCGGTCTCAGCCGCGTGTATGCGAGCCTCGGGCGCAAGGCAGATGCCATTCGCGAGGGGACCGAGGCCGTGGCGGTCCTTCCCAGTTCCAAAGACGCGTACGTTGGTCCCTGGATGGTCGAGAACTTGGCCGAGATCTATGTGATGGGGTCGGTGGTCGGGACGCCGGGCGGCATCACCGTGCCGCTCCTTCAGCGAGATCCGATTTGGGCCCCGCTCCGAGGCAACCCGGAGTATGAGAAGTTACTGCAAGCGAAGCGCTGAACCCCGCGGTGGCCGTCGGCAGATGGGGCACGGCCCCATCCGCGGCTCCTTCCCGAGCGCGAGCTGCACCGGCCCGAGGGTGACCGCGGTGTCCGTGAGCGTTATGGTGAGCGTCATCACGTGCCCGTCGGTCGAGCCGGTGAACCGCGCCGGATGGTCGGGGCCGCGGGCCACGGGATAGAGGGTGATGTTGTAGCGGCCGGGCGCGTCGAACCGGCCCTGCTCGTCGGCCACGAGCGCCTGCTTCGTGTCCCCCGCCGTGCAGCCGATGTGGACGTGGGCGGTCGTGTCGAATGCGATCAATCCCGCGTTCTCGCCACCCCACGTGCCTTCGATCGGCCCGCGGAAGCGCGGGCCCCCGATATCGCAGTCGCGGGCGAGGATCAAGGCGAGACCGGCCAGGACGACCTTGTTCATAGGAGTTGCTCTATACCCTCTACCCCTGCACCCAACTCCGCGTCACAAGCAGCTCCTCCACCACGTCGGGCGCGCTCCGCCCCGCCGCCTCCGCCGCGAAATTGATCACCAGCCGGTGCGTTAGCACGGTGGGCGCCACGGCCCGGAGATCGTCCTCGTCCGGCATCGGCCGCCCGTCCAGCGCCGCGCGCGCCTTGGCGCCGAGGATCAAGTACTGGGACGCCCGCGGGCCCGCACCCCACGACACGAACTCCTTGATGAACGCCGGCGCTTCGCCGTCGCCCGGCCGGGACATCCGCACCAGCGTGACCGCCGCGCGCACCAGGGGCTTCGGCACGGGGATGCGACGCACCAGGTGCTGCAACGCCAACACGTCCTCGGCCGTCAACACCGGCGCGATTTCCGTCGCGGCGTCCCCCGTGGTCGCTTCGACGATCGTCTCCTCTTCTTCCTTGGTGGGATAGGCCACCCGCAGCTCGAACATGAAGCGGTCGAGCTGCGCCTCCGGCAGGGGATAGGTCCCCTCCTGCTCGATCGGGTTCTGGGTGGCGAGCACGAAGAACGGCGCCGGGAGCGGATGGGTCTGCCCCGCCGCCGTCACCTGGTGCTCCTGCATCGCCTGGAGCAGTGCCGCCTGGGTCTTGGGCGGCGTGCGGTTCACCTCGTCCGCGAGCACGATGTTCGCGAACACCGGCCCCCGCACGAACCGGAACGCGCGCTTCCCCGTGGTCTGGTCCTCCTCGATGATCTCGGTCCCGGTGATGTCGGTGGGCATGAGATCGGGGGTGAACTGGATGCGGGAGAACTTGAGATCGAGCGTCTGCGCCACCGTCTGCACCATCAGCGTCTTGGCGAGGCCCGGCACGCCGAGCAGCAGCGCGTGGCCGCCCGAGAAGATGGCGGTGAGGATGCCGTCGAGCACCTGGTGCTGGCCCACGATGCGGCGGCCCACCTGGGCGAGGAGGTCCGAGCGGGCGCGGGCGAGGCGCTCGAGCAGCTCGACGTCGCCTTGAGGCGGGGATGCGGGATGCGAAATGCGGGACCCTAAAGGACTCCCTGCCGGTCGTGGGTTGGGTGGCATTCTGTCTCCAGGTTAGCACATCATACTCCCAAGCGCCACATAAGTTTGCGTGGTTCTGACTTTGCTTGCGAAATTTTTCACAAGCGGGTAGTTTTGCGCCGTGCAAACCCCGGGGCCGCTCCGCTACGCGGGGCTCGGGATCCAGTTGGCCGTCACGGTCGTGGTGTGCGTGCTCTTCGGACAATGGCTGGACCGGAAGGCCGGGACCGACGGCATCTTTACCATCCTGGCCCCATTACTGGGGTTTGGCGGCGTGATGTACTCCCTGATCCGCGAGCTCTCCAGATCCGACAGGGGCGACCGATGACGGCGGGACGTCGCTACCTCGTCGGCATGAGCGCGGTTGCCGCGGCGGCGCTCGTCCTTAGCTTCGTCCTGCCGCCCGACGCCCGGACCGGCGTGTGGCTCGCGACGGTCCTGGCGCTGCTGGTGCAGGGGCCACTCGGCTGGTGGGTGGTGCGGGCGATCGGGACCGAGCGCCTCCAGCTGATCTGGGCGATCGGCATCGCCGCGCGGTTCGCGCTCGTCGCGGCCGCCGGGGTCGTGGTCGCGCCGCGGCTGGGCCTCGCGCTCGCGCCGCTGCTGTTCGCCCTCGTGGGAGTGCTCATGTGCTGCGTGGTGGTCGAGGCGGTCGTCATCCGGGCCGCAACCGAGGTGCGGTGAGCCGGTTCGCTCGGATGAGCGGGCTGGTGGCGGTGCTCATGGCGCTCGCGGCAGGGACCGCGGCGGCCCAGGAGCACGCGCCCGCGTCCCGATCGAACGAGATCGACATCATGGCCCATCTGGGCAACTCGCATGCGATCGAGCTGCCCTCCTGGAAGGCCCCCTACTACGTGGAAGTCGAGCTGCCGCGGTTCGCGCCGATCCACGTTGGCGGCGTCACCATCGATCTCTCGCCGACCAAGCATGCGGTGTTCCTCGCGTTCGCGGGGGCGCTTGTGGCGCTCGTCTTCCTTTATACCTCACGGGTCGTGGCCCGCGCCCAGGCGGCGGGCCGGCCGCCGCGCGGGTTCGCGGCGGCCATGGAAGCGATGGTGCTCTACATTCGCCAGGAGGTCATTCTGGCGAACGTGGGGCCCCACGGCGAGGGCTACGTCAACTATCTGCTCACGGTCTTCTTCTTTATCTTGGCGTGCAATCTCCTGGGCCTGTTGCCGTGGAGCGCGACACCCACCTCCAACATCGCCGTCACGGGCGCGATGGCGGGCGTGTCGCTCGTGGTGATCGAGATCTCGGGGATGCGCGCGCTGGGGCTGAAGGGCTATCTCGGGACCATTTTCTTCCTGCCGGAGGGGTTGCCGACACTGCTCAAGCCCCTGATGCTCGTCATCATGACCCCCATCGAGATCATCGGCAAGCTCGCGAAGCCGTTCGCGCTCGCGGTCCGGCTGTTTGCCAACATGACCGCGGGGCACGTGGTGGTGCTGGCGTTGATCGGGCTGACGTTCTTCTTTCAGAGCTACCTGGTGGGCGTGGCCGCGTCGGTCATGGCCACCGGGATCATGCTGTTGGAGCTGTTCGTGGCATTTCTACAGGCGTTCGTGTTCACGCTGCTCACGAGCGTGTTCATCGGGCTGATGCGCGCCGCACACTGAGGACCGCAGGAGCGACGGCGCCGGGCCGGGAGACCCGGCGCACGCCAGGGCGGGCGCACCGTCAAAACCATCTCCCGCTCACGATGGGAGTGTGACATGCTGCTGAACGTGCTCGCGCTGTTGCAGGAATCCGCCGCGGCCGGCGCCGCCGGCAAAGGGTACGCGCTCATCGGCGCCGGCCTCGCCGCCGGCCTCGCCGTACTCGGCGCCGGTGTCGGCATCGGGCGGATCGGCGGCCAGGCCGTGGAAGGCATGGCCCGCCAGCCGGAGAACAGCGCCCGCATCCAGACCGCCATGATCATCGCGGCGGCCCTGGTGGAAGGCGTGGCGCTGTTCGCCGCCGTGGTCGCGTTCGTCATGCAGGGGAAAGTCACGTTTTGATGCTCGGGGCGCTCGCGCAGGAGGCGGGAGGGAGCAGCGCCGGCCCGCTCTCCGTCGACGGCGGTCTCGTCATCTGGACCCTCGTCGTGTTCGGGCTGCTGCTGTTCGTGTTACGCCGCAGCGCGTGGCCGTTGCTGCTGGCGGCCGTGCGCGAGCGGGAGAAGAAGCTCGAGCGCATGCTGGCGGATGCGGCCCGGGACCGGGAGGCGGCGGCGGCCCTCCTCGCCGAGCATAAACGCCTGATCGCGGCGGCGCGCGCCGAGGCGCAAGAGCTCATCGCGCAGGCCCGCACGGTCGCCGGGAAGGAGCGGGCCACGCTGCTCGCCCAGGCACGCGAGCAGTACGAGCAGCTGCTCGACCGGGCGCGCAAGGAGATCGACAGTGAGAAGGAGAAGGCGATCCTCGATCTGCGGCGCGAGGCGGTGGATCTCTCGATCGCCGCCGCGTCGAAGCTGATCGAGGCGAACCTCGACTCCGACGCCAACCGCCGCCTGGTGATGGAGTACCTGGCGGGCCTCGAGGCGGGCGGAGCCCGGGGGGAGGGGGGGGCGCGGTGAAGAGCGCCACCGTCGCACGCAACTATGCCCAGGCGCTGTTCCTGGCGGGCGACGCGCGCGGCCTGCCGGAGATCGAGCGGTACGGCCGGCTGATGGAGGCGGTGGCCGGTGCGGTCGCCGCCGACGAGCGCATCGCCGTGGCGCTCGAGTCGCCGCGCGTGTCCAAGGCCACAAAGGCGGCGCTGCTCGAGCGGGCGCTCGGGGACCTGGCAGACCCCGAGTTCGTGCGGTTTCTCCAGGCGGTGGTGCGGCGCGGCCGGCAGGGGCTCGTGGCGGAAATCGCGCAGCAGTATGACACGCTGGTGGACGCGAAGCTCAACCGCGTGCACGCGGGCGTCACGCTCCTCCAGGAGCCGGACGCGCGGCTCGAGAAAGAGGTCATCGAGCGGTTGTCGCAGGCCATCGGGAAGGAGGTCCGGGCTCATTTCCGCGCCGATCGGGACATCCTCGGCGGCGTGGTGGTGCGGGTAGGCGACCGGATTTACGACGGCTCGGTGCGACGGAAGCTGGCGACGCTGCGGCGCAAGCTGGTGACCGGGGACTGACCTTGACACTCCAAGCCTGTATGTAATGTAGGCCCCTCTCGACGGAGGTCGCTATGACGCATCTCCCTCGTTGCGGCCCGACAGGACGGTGGCTCGTGGCCACCTCGTTGCTGGCCGTCGCCGCCTGCTCATCCGATCGCAATCTCACTGCACCCAGGAACCGGCCGGAGTTCGCCATCTCCGACGGCGCCCATCAGGACGGCACGGCGGGCTTCTTTTTCCTGCCGCCGCTGGTCGCCCAACCCAGCACCGGCGGCGCGTTCGATGCCGACATCGCCGCGCTCAGCCCGCAGGTCGCCATCTGCGACATCACACTCGGCCCCGATAGGGATTGTGGCGGCGCGACTCCGGCGATCGTCGTGTACACGACCACGAGCACGCCGGCGATTACGGTTGTTCCTTCTGCTGAAACGTACCAGGTGAACTGGGACACCAAGCTCGAGGGCTTTATCACCGCTCACACCTATCGCGTGCACGTCGCGGCGGGCGGGAGCGGGACGCGACGCGAGCTGGGGTTTGCCGACGTGTTCCTCACGCCGACGCCCGGGCAGGTGAAAGACCTGGCCACCGGCGATCTCATTGTGCTGAACGACGGACGCACGTTGCCGATTCGCTTTCGCATCGAGAGCGGCATCCCCGGTACGCTCGCCCTGACTGCCGCAAGCGCGAGCATCCCGACGGAAGGCACCGATCTCATCACAGCCACGTTGCAGGACCTGCACGGCACCCCGCTTGTCGGGGCTACTGTGGCCTGGAGCGTGACGGCGGACGCCGGCACGGCCGGCACGCCGCCACTCGACCCCACCAGCGGGCAGACCGATGCGGCGGGCACGACGGCAACCACGTTCAGAGCGGGTACGACGCCCGGCACGGCGGTCGTGACGGCCGCGGCGGGAGGGCTTTCCGCGAATGCGACCGTGACCGTCACCGGGCACGTCGTGGGCAAGCCGCTGTACGTCGCCAATGAGGGCGCGAACAGCATCACGGTGTTCGCGACGGGTGCCACCGGGGATGCCGTTCCGATGGCCGTCATCGTCGGCGGCGATACCCGGCTGGAATCGCCGGTCGCGGTCGCCCTCGACGCAACGGGCAACATTTACGTAGCCAATTTCGGCGTCGCCGTCCCCAGCATCACCGTGTATGCGCCGGGTGCGAGTGGGAACGCCCTGCCGATGGCCGTGATCACGGGCGACCAGACGGGGCTATGCGATCCCTTCGCCATCGCCCTGGATGCCGCCGGCAAGCTCTACGTCGCCAACCATTGCGCCAACAGCATCACGGTCTACGCGCCGGGGGCAAATGGAAATGTCGCCCCCGACCACGCGATCGTCGGTGACCAGATCGTCGGTGACCACACAGGGCTCAGCTCACCGAGCGGCCTCGCTCTGGGTGCCTCGGGCAGCATCTACGTCGCCAATCAGGGCGATCTCTTTGGCGAGAATGCGAGCGTCGAGGTCTTTTCGAGCGGGGCGAGCGGGAACGCGACGCCCCTGGCCAGGATCGCGGGCGCCAGCACTGGACTGATCGCGCCGGCGGGTCTCGCGCTCGATGCCGCAGGCAACATATACGTCCCCAACGCCAACGCCTTCCCCGCCGACATCACCATCTACGTGGCGACAGCCGACGGGGATGTCGCGCCCACGAACACGATCGTCACCGATGTCGTGGGCGGAAGACCGGACCTGCTCTTCGTGTTCGGCCTCCCGATCGGGATCGCCCTGGACGGCTCCGGCAACGTGCACGTCGCGAGCTTCGGGAACCATAGCGTGGTGGTCTACGCGGCAGGGGCGAGCGGAGTGGGGACGCCCCTGACCGTGATCGCGGGCGGGAACACGGGACTTGCCGCGCTCTGCGGACTCGCGTTCTAGGCACCGGCCGCGGCCGGGCGGCGACCCGGGGACGACCCGGGCCGCCGCGCACTGCCGCTCTACAGCCGATACCGGAGACCGACCGCGACGCCGAATCGGCGGGTCGCGCGGCGCTCGACGCCGCTCGGCGTATCCGCTGCATCGAAGACCGACCCACTCAGCATACCGCTCACCTGCAACGACCCCGCGAGGGCACGGGCGAGCGGCCATTCGGCCACGAGTGCCGCGCGGCCGCCTACGCGGTTGCGCCGCTCACCGTCGAAGTTCCAAAAGTCGATTGTCGGACCCGCGTCGAGCCGCGCCTCGATGCCGGTGCCGAACCGCGCAACGCGGAGCGAGAGCTCCGGGGCGATCTCCCACAGTGAGCCGATATCGTTCTGCACGACCGCGACCCCCTGTCCTTCGGCTGCCAGCCCGGTCTTCGCGTAGAGGACGCCTACCCCCACGCGCACGCGACCCGAGCCGCGATCCAGGTGAAGCCCGAACGTCGTGGGCCGGTATGGCCCCACCGTGGCTCCGGAGCTGTCACGCGACGTGCCGCCGAAGCGGGCGACCCCGAGCTCCGCCGACACGCCCCACTGCGCCGCGGCGGGTGAGGCGCCGAGCGTGAGACCGAGCAAGGCGAGTGTTCCTGGCAGCCGCCGCATGAGTGCCTCCACGGTTCCCGAGTTCACTTCATGGTCAAGGTGATCCAGCCGTTCGTGACGTTGTTCTGGCCCTTCACGATCCAGTTGTAGCCCGGGTAGGAAGCGCCGACGACGACGTCTTCGACCGCGTTGCCGACCAGCTCGTCGTTCGTGTTGATCAGCGAGGCCACCGCGGCCCACAACTTCTGGAAGGCACTCGCCCGCTTGAACGTCTTCAGTGTCCACGAGCTCGAGTCGTTCCCCGCGGTGATGGCCTTGTACGCGCCATCGATTGCTTTGATCGCGTCGTTCAGAAGATTCCTGTCCGCCTTGATCTGGCACGCCGTGTCGTCGTCTTCGACCACGAACACGCGGATGTTCTGCCCCGGATGCGCGGCGTTGTAGGCGTCGAGCTGGGCCTTGCTGAAGAGCAGGACGCTGCCGCTCCAATCGAGGGAGTTCTGATCGAAATAGTAGGGCGCCGGTTGCTTCTCGCCGGCGCACTGGTAGTCGGTCAGCGAATCCGTCTGTGCCTTCTGGCCCAGGATGTGGACCTCAAATTCGGGGCTGCCTTTCAACCAACCCTCAAAATCATCCACGAAATGGGCTTGTGTCAGGTACAGGCCCGGCACCGGCGGTGGAGGCGGCGGGAGCGGCGGCCACGGAAAGAAGCCCCCGCACGACAGGCACCCGATGATGGTCGGCGCGGCCGAAAAGTCGGTCTCGACCGGGACCACCGCGATCACCGGCGTGCTGGGCGGCCGGTCGGGGTCGAGCAGCCGTCGGTTGCCGTGCACGTCGAACGCCACCGGCACGTCGTGGTCGGCGACTGCCGTCGCCACCAGCACGTTGGCGTCACCGGTCCACGTGCGGCGGTGCTCCGGGACCGGGAGGTACATCTCGAGCGGCATCGCGCCGTCGGCTTCGCGGGCCAGGTCCGCCATTCCCACCCCCGAGCGCCGCGCCATGGTGGCGAGAGCTATGCCGCCCCCCGGCCCGGCCGCGAGGAAGCGCTGAAACGGCAGCTTGTGCTCGCGGAACGGCGATCGATCGAGCTCGCCCTTCACATGGGCGCGGAACGCCGGGTCGCCCAGCGCGAGTGCAAGGGACCGTGCCAGCAGCTCGGGGCTACCGGCGGGGGCGAAGACCCGGCGCTCTTCGGGGCCGCCGGGGGCCGTGCCCGGTGGCCGGTCGGAACAGGCGAGCGCTCCCACGGCCAGCGCGAGCGCCGCCACGCGTGATGTATGACTCCACATGATCACTCCTTGAGAGGTTGGGCCGGCGGTGCGTACAGGCCCGTCGGCGGGTCCCAAGGTGTGGAGTCCCCGCAGCAGAGCGGCGTCCGAATCGCGCGGGCGGGATCGGAATCGTGCGGGGCCGCTCGGCGCGATCCTTGCCACGCCTCCTCTGCCCCGATGCTTCCTGTCTTGCTGTTGCTCCTCGCTACGGGCGCGAACCGCGGCTCGCTGCCGCGCGGCCCGTGCCCGGAGGCGGACTCGGCCGGGCGCCGAGACTCCGTAGCCCGGCTGACGAGTCGCGTGCAGCTCCGGCGCGGGTTCCTGCCCGTCCTCTGGTCGAATGACTACGGTGGGGTGACCGTCGGCCTGCGAGCGCGGCCGATGTGCCGCGGCGACGTCGAGCGCGGCCTATTCGTCGCCTCGGCGGCGATGCGCGACGGCGCGACGAGCTCGATCAGCGTGTACGGGCGCTGGAGCAATCCGCCCCTCCTCGGCCGCGGTGTGCCGCGCGGCGCGACGAGCGTGGCGGCTTGGTCCATCGAGGGACGGACCGGCGCCGCGCTCGCGCTCGACCGCTCTCCCTCGCGACCGCCCGACGCCCGCGTGGAGCGCCACTTCGGCGTCACTGCCCTGTGGATGGCGACGACTAACGTCGGCTACCTCGACCGCCGGCTGTGGGACAACGCGGGGTCGATCGAGATCAGCCCGTCGCTCTCCACCACGGTACGGCCGGGCGGGGGGGAGACAGTGTGGCGGGCGAGGGTGGTGGCCCGCATCGGCACGGTGTATCGACGGGGGACGGCGGACCCTCGGTCCCCCTACGGGTACGAGGCGTTCACCCGGCTCTCGGGCGAAGCGAGCGTCCGCACGCCGCTGTCCGGCGCGACCACGTTCGGCGCCCGGCTGTTCGCGGGCGCGTACCTCGGTCCGTCCAACCCGGTACGACAGCTCCGCGTTGCGGTCGCGGGGGCGGACCCCTACGAGACCTTCACCAATCCGTTCCTGCGCAGTCGCGGCGCGCTGCTCGTGCGGCCGGACTTTTACTATCACGCGCCCGGAGCCGCGAACCTGCGGGCGTTCCGCAGCGATCTCGGCGGGCGCTGGGCCGTGGGCGTGAATCTGGAGCTCACCCGACGGCTCCTCCGGCGCGAGACGGGGCTGTTACGGGAGGCGGCGCTCGAGGGATTCGTGGATCTCGGAGTCGTGGACACCGTGGCCGTGCCGTCCATACCGCCGGGCCGGTGGTACACGACGCTGTACGACGGTGGACTCGGCATCGTGACGCGGCACCAGGTGCAGGACGTGGAGTGGACGATGCGCATCGAGGTGCCGCTCGCCGTGAATCGC
>Ga0209761_1000510_pt1 | contig 23789 bp, 27 predicted proteins | sample GraSoi013_1_40cm_4_FD_185818 | JGI IMG/M metagenome (GOLD analysis project Ga0209761, IMG submission 185818) | Grasslands soil microbial communities from the Angelo Coastal Reserve, California, USA - Sample 09_25_2013_1_40cm (SPAdes) (version 2) | ecosystem: Environmental > Terrestrial > Soil >...
ACGGGGTCTCTTGCTTCTACTACTATTATAGAGCCATCTCTTCTTATCTTAGTGAAGAGTTGTTTTTTTATTTTCAGAATTTTCGAAATGTTGGTTACAAGATAGCTGATCTTGTTTAGTGAAAAAACTGATGGGAATACAATAACTACCGTTTTCTGACTCATTCTGCTTTCATTGAGTTGGCTCATTTATAACTCTAGAACGATTCCTGAACCTAAATAATTATATGACGAGGATTGGCGCGATTTCTCATGCCAAAGTTTACTGGTGAACAAATACAGCAACTAAATGCAAAACTAAAGACTCCGCAGGAGGTTTTAAGATGGGCTTTAGATAATCTTCATCCCCGAATAGCAGTGGCTTCAAGTTTTGGAGCAGAAGATGTTGCAATAATCGATATGATTTCTAATATAAATCCAAAAGCACGAGTCTTTACTCTTGACACAGGTAGATTAAATCAAGAAACATATGATGTTATGGATGAAATCCGTAGCAGGTACGATATGAATATAGAAGTAATGTTTCCAGATCATGATGAAGTTGAACAAATGGTTCGAGTAAATGGTATGAATTTATTTTATCACAGTGTTGGGAACAGAAAGCTCTGCTGTGGTATAAGAAAGGTGCATCCATTAAATAGGATGCTATCAACGCTGGACGGCTGGATTACTGGATTAAGAGCTGATCAAACTGAGGTCAGATCAAACTCAAACAAAATTGAGATAGACTCACAACACAATGACATTATTAAGGTAAATCCAATACTGGAGTGGTCGTGGGAACAGACATGGGATTATATCAAGAAAAACAATATTCCCTACAACAAGCTCCATGACAAGGGATTTCCTAGCATAGGATGCGAACCTTGTACGCGTGCAATCAAACCAGGTGAGCCTCTGCGAGCTGGACGCTGGTGGTGGGAGTCAGACACAGAAAAGGAATGTGGATTGCATGCAGACCATGGCAAGTGATTCATTTTGGAATCAGGCACCGGCGTTGCAAAACCACACGGTGACAAGTTAGTAAACAGAATTACAAAAAAGGATCCAGATCAATTATTTTCAGTTCCTGTAGACTTGGACCTTGCGAACGACATTGAAAATATTTCAGACGGTATCTTCAGCCCTCTTGAAGGCTTTCTACTAGAAGAGGATTTTGAGAAGGTAATTCACAGTGGAAGACTTGCAAGTGATCTTCCTTGGACAATACCAATAGTATTTGATATAGACAAGACTAGTGCCATCAAGATGAAAGATGCAAGAGATGTTGCTCTTAGTCTAGACGGAACCAAATTCGCTATTTTACACGTGGACGAGATCTATACATTTGATAAGAATTCTACTGTAAAGGGCGTTTATGGTACCACGGATCCGCAACATCCTGGAGTGGCAAAGACAATGCAAATGAATGAATTTCTTGTGGGTGGTAAGATTGACTATATTAAAAGGCCAGAAGAAACACAGATTCGCAAATACAGAAAGACACCTCTACAAACAAGAGCTTTGTTTGAAAAAGCAGGTTGGAAGTCAATCGTTGCATTTCAAACCAGAAACGTTCCCCACGTTGCCCACGAAATGCTGCAAAAGGCCTCGCTGAACACGCATGATGGACTCTTCGTTAACCCGCTTATTGGAAAGAAGAAAGCTGGCGACTACAAAGACGAGGTAATTGTTGCATCCTATGAGACACTTATCAAACACTACTATCCACAAGACCGTTGTTACCTTGCAACATTACATACAGAGATGAGATATGCAGGGCCCAAAGAGGCTATTCATCATGCCATAATGAGAAAGAATTTCGGTTGTACTCATATAATAATAGGCCGTGATCACGCTGGCGTTGGAAATTATTATGATCCTTTTGCAGCCCAGAAAATATTTGATGACTACCCTGGTATGGGAATCGAGCCGATCTTCTATCCGGCCTTTTTTTACTGCAAAAAGTGTCTGTCTTTTGCCAGTGAAAAAAATTGTCCTCATGGACCAGAATTTCAAGAACAACTCAGCGGAACGAAGCTAAGAACTATGATTTTAGAAAAGCAAAATCCATCTGAATACATGATTCGTCCTGAGGTCTCTAAGGTACTGATGAGCTGGGACAATCCCTTTGTTGACTAGATTTTTATTGAAATGATACCAGCTTACTTTATTATGCAAAGTTTTGTACTAGTTGCGCTTTTGGTAGGGACCATATTTCTGCCCGCTTATGCCCAACAATCTACCATGAATAAATCCGAACATTATGATGTCGTTGAGGTTGCCTATGATGCATTTAATGTTGTAAAGAACAATGCTACTGCCTTTAAGCTACCTCACGAACACGTAACAAACTGGCAGATGGAAATAGAAAATAAGCTGCGATATGCAAACCCAGACGCTAGCGCAGTAATCAGACTATACGAGGATCTCAAGTCGCAGAAATTCATTGAGATTGGTATGGGAAGTCCACCTGATTACAAATTCTGGACAGCTGTCAATACTCCCGAAGATGGATACTTTGTAATTCAGCAAGACCCAAAGATAGGCTGGGATCCTGCTAAAATTGTGACAATAACTCATTCAAGCAATAGTGGTCTTTCTGTAAGTGTAGGTCAGAAGGTTAAGGTTGATAACTTGGATGTCGCAGGCTTTACCGTCAGATACTTTACCGTTTACGGAATGGGCTCTATATCAGACCCACCAGCTACAAACTCGGGAAATCTTGCTCTTAGTGTTGTTTCAGGAGACCCTTCACAGAATCCAATATTTTACATGCCTTTTATCGTATTGGCTGGAACTGCAACAGTAATTGTCGTACTGGTGAAGACTAAGAAGAGACACTAGTTCTGTAATAATTACAATCCTTCTTTATCTGACATACGTTGCACATTGGAGAGATTGGTTTACAAATATTTTGGCCATACATAACAAAAACATCGTTTATCTTTATCCAGTGTTCTTTTGGAATTTTTTTCACAAGTTCAAACTCTGTTTCCTCAGGAGTCTTTGTCTTAACTAGCCCAAGCCTGTTTGAGATCCTGTGTACGTGAGTATCCACAGGTATTGCGGCTTTATCAAATGCGTATACCAGTACACAGTTGGCAGTCTTTCTGCCTACTCCTGGGAGCTCAAGCAGTTGGTCTATTGTCTGTGGGACCCTACCAGAATATTTTGAATCAATTATCGAAGCTACCTCAATTATCCTCCTTGCCTTTACTCTATAGAAACCAGTAGACTTGATAATTTTTTGCACATCTGATACCTTTGCACTGGCAAGCGCATGTGCTGTTTTGTATTTCGAGAACAATCTTTTCACAACAGCAGAAGTATTTTCGTCCCGTGTTCTTGCAGATAGTATGGTACCTATTAGAATACTTAGTGGACTTCCGCTTTCTGCTTCATGTAGTTCTCTGAGTGCAGTCATGCGAGGTGGCTTGACAGAGTTCATTGTTTTTAGCATACCATCTAGAATCTTTGCTATCTTATCCAATTGATATGGGATGGATCATACAAGTATTATATCTGTTATAACAAGGACGTTTTGTTGGAACTAACAAAAGACGAGGAAGCTGCATTAGATGGAAAACACGGCGAGACTCTAGCACTTGCATACAGAGTTCTTGTGGCAATCGGGGATGCTACTGGATCAGACAAACTAATTCCCATAGAATGGGCACATCTATCAGGAGTCAACTATAATACCATCGGTGACGCAGGAGAAGAATTTCTTTCTCGACTAAGCAAGGATGCCAAATTCAAAGTAAAGACAACAGTAAATCCAATGGGATTTGATTTTGATACCGTTTCAAAATATGACTTGGATGATCAATTTATCCAAAAACAACAAGGTATTAGAAAATCGTATGAAAAAATGGGCGCGATCCCATCATTTTCTTGTATCCCGTATCAGATCTTTGAGTTGCCAAAAAAAGGTACCCATGTATCGTTTGCAGAAAGCAACGCAGCAATTTACGCAAACTCGATATCTGGTCTTAAGACAAACAAAGAAGGAGCCTTTAGCGCCCTTGCCAGCGCAATTACCGGTAAGAGCCCATGCTCTGATTTACGAGATGAAAAGAACAGAGAACCCAATCTTACCATTCAAATGAAGGTCAAAAACAGAGACGAACTAACCTACGGAATGCTTGGATACTTTGCAGGCAAGGTTGCCGGAAACTCGGTTGCCATATCAGGTGCCAAGAACCTAGATATGCGTAACTGTAAATCATTATGCGCCGGGCTGGGCACTTCGGGGAGATGTGGAATGTTCACACTAGAAGGAGCGGGAGAAAAGATAGACTTTGATGACAAAGAGATGCAAAAGGTTAGAGACGAACTTGAAACCTCCGAGTCTGGTGATATAATCACGCTTGGAAGTCCACAACTTGGTCTTGACGAGATATCAGACCTTGTTGTGATGTTAAAGGGCAAGTCCTTTAAGAAGCGCTGCATGATTTTCTGTCCTAGAGCCATACGTGAACAGATAAAAAATTTGGGGTATGCAAAAAAGATAGAGCGAGCAGGCGCAGAACTTCTATATGATTGCTGTATATGCCTTACACCCCTTATCGACAAAAGCAACGTTGACGCTGTAATTACAAACAGTGTCAAGGGGGCATATTACCTGAGAACTTCAAATGGTGTAGATGTTAATCTTAAGAGCCTTAGTCAAATAGTAAATGAGGAAACAAAATGAACGTAAAGATAATTGTAAGGGGAAAAACAAAAGGCACATTGCTTGTTTCAAAGAACCCAATAAATTTTCTTGGTGGTATTGATAAGAAAACCGGACTAGTACGGGACAAAAACCATGATCTCTTTGGTAAAAATCTGGCAAACAAGGTTCTGGTCTTTCCCTTTGGTGTAGGAAGCAGCGTAGGAGCGTATACGATTTATTCTTTAAAATACAACAAGTGTGCGCCGCTTGCAATGATCTGCCTGAAAGCCGATATCACCACCGCATCTGGATGTGCAATTTCTAACATACCTCTTGTTGTTGCGCAAAAACAAGATTACGAATCTCTAAGAGACGGTCAACAAGTCTCACTTGACGCTGTATCAGGCAAGTTACTATAGGTTTATTCTTGATACTATGCCGTTTGGTTGTGTCTCCTTGAACACAATTCCCTCAAATTTTAAGATCATGGTACTCTTTTGTTTCCAGTAATCTCGAGGGGCTCCGGCCTTTTCACAGGCATAGCCAAGAAACTCTTCCTCGTTCCATCCATGTTCGATAGGAACTTGGGGAAGCAAGAGTCCTGAACCAAACTCCCACTTTATCACAAGTCCGTCTCTTCCCACTTTAATCTTATTTGGATATTCTGAGGGTTCATTGACTTTGATAACAGTTGGAGGTGTTAGCACAGTCACCTCGAATGTAATTTCACCTAGTTCTTCGTATCTTACTGGACGAAAGCGAGGGTCCTCTGTGGCAGAGGCTATTGCTGCATCAACTAGTGACTGGTAAAGTTTCTTTTCAGGAGTTGGAAACCCTATACAACCTCTGAGATTCTCCCCCTTGCTTAATGTGACAAAGACGCCAGAATTATATGAAAACCTGTTTTTGGTCTCGTCTGAAAGTGATATCTTCTTGTCCATCCTAAGATATTCTGCAACTGCTAGCCTTGCAGTTTTGACTAATATCTCTCCTTCCTTGTCTGAAATGATCATTTCATCCTCTCATTTAATCTGGACACAAACTCTTGTAATTTTTGAAAATGAGTACCCTCCCAGTAAATCTTCTTGCAGGCATCACATGTCCAAAACTTGTCTTGTTTATCAAAGACTCCCCTTGGAACCTTGTTGGCGATATTGGATTTATCGATTAATTGTAGTTTTCCGTTGCATCTAACACATCGCGAAAAGTTCGTATCGATTGCAAAACTGGCAAGTCCTACCACTGTTGTTATCTGAATAATCTGTTCAATTTCGTCACTTCCTCTTACAAGTATATTAGTAATGCCTGACTTTTGTGCGTTTTTTGTAAGAAGTTCATCCTTTGTCAAGAGTATCCGGTTCTCATTTCTTGCAAGTTCAATTAATTTCTCATCTTCGATAGACGAAAAATATTTTGCATCATAACCCAAAATTCGGAACTTCTTAGCCAAGTTGCCAAGCATTGCATCTACTGCAAAGCGTGGTCTTTGTATATTCAACTATATGCCTCACCTATCCCAGACTCTATAATGTGACTATCCCCTGCAGGTAGGACACGTATGAAATCATCAATGATGATTGATTTTATAGCTTCTTTTTTTTCTTCGAATTTTAGAAACTCAAGTTTTATCTTTTTAGCTATTTCGGTCATCTCTTGACCAGATGGCTCTATCGTTACAAAATAGATGCATTTTCTCTTAATAGCAAATGTTGGGCCACACATTAAGGAATAATTATCATCTTTTTCAAAAAGCCCCACAGATAGTTGCAAAGATGGTGCTTGGACAAAGTTTCTTGTACCTTCAATTACAAAGGAACCCTTTGCGATAAACTGGCCGCTTGGCGCAGCAGTCTTGATTTGATCTGGCCTAACCCAGTAAGCATTTAGACCATAAAGCCCCTCCCTCCAAGCTCTACTAAAGCAGACTGTAGCTTGTGCCACCTCGGTTACGCTTGATACCTTGTCTTCTGTCTCGTTTTTTAATACAAAAAATGGAGAGCCGACTATTTCTGCATGAAAAACTTTATCGTTTCTTTCCAAATGTTTTCGTATTACCGATGAATTAGATGATGCGTCACGCCCGCCAATCGCCAAGAAATCATCTGAGGTGAAAAACCACCGATATCTTTCGTACCATTCCTTTTTTCTCTGAACCGTAAAAACAACGGAATCACGAGCTACGCTTGCCTGCTTTTTGAAAGCTTCCAAATTCTTCTCTGTCTTTTTTCTGTCTAATTGTATTGTATTAATTGCCCTCAGTTGCTTCTTTGATTCGTTAAACAATACCGAAGCTATGGCCTGAATTGAGGATTGGGGATTGATCTTAATCTTCTCATCGCCTATAGATATAAGAGGAATACCTGCTTCCTTTCTCAAAGCAGAGCCATGTTGAGCCAAGAATGACATAATTTTCTGATCTTCGATACTGGTTATCCCCGATGCCGCTATACCCTGTAGCGCCTTCGCTACACTCGAGATGCTGTCTACCCTCTCTTTTACAAGGGATATTGCCTTGTTCTGCTCCTCAAGTTTGTGTTCTAGTTCAGCAATCTTCTCATTTGCAGTAGTTGATTGCGAAGATTTGCCTTGTTCTAGAAGATTTTCCGAGAATAGTATATCCAATCCTTCCATAAAACTTCCTACTTTACTGTGATTTTCTTCAGAGATATTTCCAAGAGGAACAGGAATTACGTCTGCACCTTTTTCATTGCGTACAATATATGGCTCGTGTTTGCCGTTGACTACATTATCAATCAAATCCTTCGTTGCTTGGACAATTTTTTGAACTTGTTCCTCAGATAATGTATTTCCGATTGCTTGTGGGTCAATACCGGCAATTCGGGCAATCTCTTCGGCATATTTCGTTGGCAGTCCAAGTGTTCTACCTACCCATCTTGCTACAGCCGTTTGGACTGTTCTTATCTGCTCTATATCATTTCGTGTGATTTCAAAAAGATTCAATCCAGTAGATGGTGGAGGTACATAAGTCAGACCGACGCCGAGTTTTCTGTGTCTGACATCAATTGAATGCAATAGCGATAGGATCTTCATCTCTTTGTTACACAGTATAATATTGCCTTCTCCAAAAAATTCTCCAACTAGAATAAATTCCTGGTTAAAGCCATTAAATGTAACATAAACAATTCTTTCGCTACCAATTTGGTTGATATCCGCAACCTTGCTGCGAAGCAAATCATTTCTTAATCTTTTTACCAGTCTGTTTTCTTCGATTTGATCAATCTTCATACTAGTTATCCATAATCCAAAAGTGGAAAACATCAGCAAGATCTCTGGTTTTTCTGGATGGTGAAGCTTGAAAAGAACACTGTTGCGAGTTATGCCGTAGATGTTACTTACATAGTAATCGCTAATTTCCTTGTTTATCTCGTTTATTAGATAGCGCAGTTCAATTCCGGCTAGAGTCATAATGAGTCGCCACGGCTCTGAAATTATACTCTTGCTATTACGGTATCAACCAAACGTTTTAAACAGGAATTAACTGAGTCACTTTGAAAATTTACTTGGTAAGACATCCAAAGAAAAAAGATGAGAAGAAATCTGATGATACTAACACAAAAGATACACCTCCTGAAGCACAAGGCCAACCTGCAACAGAGGAATCTAAGGTAAAAAGCGGGCTAGACAAGGTATTTTGGATAAGGGTTGGTCTTGGCATACTTGCAGGAATAGTTTCTGCCGAAATTGGATATCCGTACACACATATATCATCTAGAATAATTATTGGATTTGCAATAATGGTTGCTTTGTTCATTGTATCATATGGCATAGCTAAAGCGCTCAAGGTTCCCATCCCTCCAACTGACAAGCGAAAACTTGTCATGACAGGAATAGGCAGTTACTTTCTGATGTTTTTATTTAGCTGGATTTTGACAAATACTATAATTCATCCTGATATCGGACTTGTTGGCGTCAGGTAGTGCTAAATATCGATATCCTTTTGGTGAAACTAGATGTGGCAGTATCGCACGCCGGGCATTCCAGATGAATTATTTGAAAGAGCAGAAGAGGTACCAATAACAAAAGAGGAAGTGCGTGTAGTTCAGATTAGTAAAGGAAGACTGGCGCCAGGACATATAGTATATGATATCGGATGTGGTAGTGGCTCGGTATCAGTAGAAGCTGCACATCAGGTAGGGCCAACAGGCAAGGTATTTTCAATTGATATCGACCCTAAAGCAATCGAACTTTCAAAGACAAACCTGTCCAAATTTGGAATCTCAAATGTTACTGTTATTTTAGGAAACGCAATGGAAAAAATTTCTGACTTGCCGCAAGCTGATGCAATTTTCATTGGAGGCACAGGAGGCGAGACTGTCGATATAACAAAACTATGTGAAAATAAGCTAAAATCAGGCGGAAGAATAGTAATTGGCACCATTCTCATTGAAACGCTTTATGCGGTATTAAATATCGTGGAAAAACTGAGATTCTCGTCAGTTGACGTAACCCAAGTTACTATATCAAAGAGCCGCAAAACCAGTACAGGTACCATGATGCTCGCAAGAAATCCGGTTACCATAATATCTGCAACTAAAACCTAGGCCATAAGGATTTCATTTTCTAGGCATTTGAAGATATATACATATTTGTATTATACAAGTATGTAACTATGTTTATAACCTACCAAGTAGAACATTACAATAATGAGTACAATAACGCACATGCCAAGATTAGACACTATAGAGATGGTAGAAAAGGTTGTGAGAAAAGAAAAGACATTTTCTTCTAAAAACCAGCTCTGGAGAAAGCTGCCAAAACAGGTTCAATATTCTACTTTTAAAAAAATACTGGACTATCTGGAAAGCTCTAACAAAATAATGTACGACAAGGACGGAGCAATTATCTGGATATTTGCAGACAATCCAAAGTTAAAGAAATTGCTAAGAGAAACAACAAGATTGCGCTAATCAGCTTGTCTTGTACGCGAAGAGAACATCGTAATTTTTATGATCCAACGCCTCTAGTATTACACAAACTAACCCATCAGGTTTGCCTAGTATGGTATAAATGACTCTCCAATTAGAACCTACACGATATCTGTACAAATTATTGATGATGCCGTATTTTCTCATATATTTTTTAGGCCACAGGTTAGTCTGTATTCTATTTCCTATTGTTGGATCTTTCTTTAGTAGATCCATTGCTTCATCAAGTTGGTTTTTTATCGGATTAGTTTTTCCTAAAGATTTGTAGAATCTTGTAAACTCTACAGATCCACTTATACTGATATTTTTCTTGGCCACTCACTCATCTTATGAAAAGTACTAGTAATTGTTAGCGATCTGTTCAAAAAGGTTGTACCAAAAAATAAAAAACAAAAATGTTCCATAAGGATTTCACTTCGTGCCTGTTATGAAACGTTTCTCTAAAATCTAGCTTTTAATTAGGCACAAAGGCGTTCTCCACTGATGGCCGAACTAACATGTGTGGGGTGCGGACCTGGTGATCCCGAACTTCTTACTGTCAAAGCTGTAAAGGCGATAAAAGCTGCAGATGTAATAATGTGTCCCACTTCAAAGGAAGGAAAGGAAAGCATAGCCTATTCCATTATATCTTCGATAGTAGATAATTCAAGAAAGCCAGAAATTGTCAATCTAGTATTTCCCATGGTCAAAGATAAGGAGATTCTTGAAGATACATGGGAGAAAAACACACGAACAATAGCAGAATCGGTACGAGGAGGCAAAAATGTTGTATATCTTACGGTTGGCGACCCGTCATTATACAGTACATGGATATATATCCACAGAGAATTGAGGGAAAAATATCCTGATGTTAAAATCAATATAATCCCAGGAATCGTATCGATGTTTGCATTTGCATCCAAAGTTGGAATAAGTATTGCTGAAGGAGATGAAACAATGGCAGTCATCCCAGCATGCTATGATCTTGCAAGAGTAAAGGAGACTGCTAAAAACTGTGATACGATGGTATTTCTAAAAGACGGAAGATACTTTGATCAAGTTATATCATTGCTCAAAGAGGCTGGATTTCCTGATAACTCACTTTTTGCAATAGCTCAGGATGTAGGAACTGATCAAGAGATTGTAAAAAAGTTAACACTTGGCGAAGTTACTAAAGAGACTTTTACCAACAAATATTTTTCTATAATGGTGGTAAAGCGTGCCTAAAGTTTACTTTGTAGGATGCGGGCCCGGCGATCCGGAACTACTTACAGTAAAAGCCAAGAAACTTATCCAAAAGGCAGACGTTGTAGTTTATTCAGGATCATTAATTCCTAAAGATATAATCAAACTGTGCAAGAAAGCAGAACTACATGATGCTGCAAAGCTTGTCAGAGAACAAATCTTTGATATTCTAAAATATGCCGCACTGAAAGAAAAACTAGTTTTGCGATTGCACGACGGAGACCCTAGCATTTATGGAGCGATACGAGAACAGATAGATAATCTCAAGAAAATAGGAATAGAATACGAGATCATACCTGGAATTACCTCATTTTTGGCATCAGCCGCTTCATTAGGATGTGAACTCACACTACCTGGTGTAACACAGACCATCATAGTAACAAGGGCTGAATCTAGAACAAAGGTCCCAAAGAGGGAGAAAATAGCTGAACTTGCAAAGCACAAGGCGACTATGATATTCTATCTTAGTGTTCACCTCATGGGTGACATAGTGAGAGAGACAATCAAGGGTGGCTATTCCAAATCAACACCAGTAGCAGCAGTATACCGTGCTAGTTGGAAAGATGAAAAGGTAATTACAGGAACTCTGGGAGATATTGTAAAAAAAGTCAGAGACGAAAAAATAACAAGAACAGCTATTATAATAATTGGTGATATAGTAAATCCAAAATCGTACGAATATTCAAAATTATACGACAAGACATTTAGTCACGGATTTAGAAAAGCCCAAGTGGCATCATAACGGATTTATTTTATTTGTTATTCCTATTTTGTGCAAATGTCTTTGTAAAGTTTTGATATCGCCTGACGCAAAGATTTTCAAAGTATCGTTTTTAGATTTGTCATGTCTTAGCATCTTTGTGAGCTGACTAGCTAGGGAATCAGCTGGGTCTAAAAATGCCACATCAGGAAATATCTCCTTTAGCATTGGTAAAAGAAATGGAAGATGTGTACTTGATAATGTAGCTATATCTGCTTTCCTTAATACAGATCCTAAAATTTTTCTAATAATCTTTTTACAGAATTCTTTTTCAGATATGAACTTGCCTGATTCCACAAGGTCAACTAGTACAGAAACATTTACTTTGATAACTTTGATCTTGGCTGGAACATTTTTCCTAATGTAACTCGATAAAGCACTGCTTTCCACAACAGATCTTGTTGCAAGTATTGCAATCGTTCCAGATTTTGTTTTTCTGCAAGCTTCTTTGAGCGGTGGATATACTCCAATTATCTTACGATTTCTTGTGACATCAAGTAATAGTGATGGTGTGTTTGAGCCAATAATGACGATATCAGGATGAAATCTTTCTTGTAATTTTGAAATCGTAGACCTGATTATCTTTTCTAAATTAGGTATCGATTTTGTGCCATATGGATAATTATCTTGATCTGCAAAATAGATGATTTCTGACTTTAATTTTTTCTGAATCGGTGATATAATAGAAAGCGAACCAAGACCTGAATCAAAGACTACTATCTTTGGCACAATTTCAAAAAATAAGGGTCGCATTTACATTTTGTGAGCTAAATTTAGCCTAGTGTCGATGATAATATACACCGGCTATTAAGAACCAACTCTTAAAATAGCACTCATGACCGGCTTCGATAAGAACTGGACTCGACCAGAGTCTGTAGGTTTAACCGAAAAAATCCGTGAAACTGTAAAACCACAGGGTGCACTCAAACCTAGGATTGAGGGCGCTGTGAACAAATTACAAGGTCAAATATCGAAGATGGATTCTATGTTGGGAAAGCTAAGAGAAAGAGATGCTCAGCTTTTCAAACGAATCGTAGCCGCAATGCAACAACACGATGCCGCAACAAGCCGAGTTCTATCAAATGAGCTGGCAGAGATAAGAAAGGTCACCAAGATGCTTGGAAATGCTAGAATGGCATTAGAACAAGTACAACTACGTCTGACCACAATACACGACTTAGGCGATGCAATGATAGCAATTGGACCAGCAGTGGCCACAATGAAAGGACTCAAATCATCACTAGGAAGGTTCATGCCAGAGGCAGATTCAGAGCTCAACTCCATGACACAGACACTCAATGGCTTGATGATGGACTCGTTAGCGGGAGGAGACTTTAACGTCGATACCGAAGTATCAGGCGAGGAGACAGAAAAGATTCTCCAAGAAGCATCCGCAGTTGCAGAACAGCAAATTGGCGACAGATTCCCATCAGTTCCATCACCCTCCGGCGTATCGTCACAATCAACATACGAGTAGGGCAGCTCGGATGGGAGACTGGCGAGTACGTCTTCTTTTTTTATTATATCACTTCGTCAGTGTCGATTCACCTAAGATCTGTTCTGCTTTTGAGAACACCTCTTGCCACTGTTTCCAAGTGAGGCGACCTGTCTGAGTATTTTGTCTGCTTGGGTGATATGAGGATATAATGATCCACTTTCCATGGGTAAATGTTCTGCCATGAGAAAACTTGATTCCTCTGATATCCAAAAGCTTGCAGCATGAATCAAACGCAATCCTTCCTAGACAAATTATTACTTTTACGTTTGTCAAAATTTCAAGCTCCTCTTTGAGATAACTTAAGCAATTGTCAAGTTCTTCTCTTAGCGGCTTATTTTCAGGTGGTGCGCATCTCACTGAGGCAGTGATATAGGCATTAATTAATGCAAAACCGTCATAGCTACTCTTACTGGTCGGTTTATTTGCAAAGCCAAAATCATGCAGAACTTTGGCAAGCCAATCACCTGAGGAATCACCTGTAAACATTCTGCCTGTTCTATTGCCACCATGTGCGGCAGGTGCAAGTCCAATGATTAACAGGCTTGCATTGACATCACCAAAACCGGTGAGCGGCCTTCCCCAATACTTTTCATCTTTAAATCGTTTTACTTTTTCTTTTGATATTTTATCGATATAAGATACTAGCCGCGGGCATTTTTTACATCTTTTAATCTTTGCGTTTAATCTCTTTAATTTAGCCAATTACCATTTGTTCTCAAATGCAAATGCCTATATCTTATTTTTGTAACATAGATGACAAACAAGACACCAGACAAAAGTAAGATTGTAGGCCAAGACAATTCTGGAAGCGATTTGTCAGGTGATACTATTTCTCCCCAGCTTGCAGGCAATGGTATTTTGAAAAGGAAGGATGCAGTTGATGGACTAGGCCATGCATAGAACTTGTTGGTATGCGCGTCATACACTACACTGTAAACACCATACGTATCTGACCTTCCAACTAAATCAGTAGGAATTCTAAACTCATAACTTGCGTGTGGTACAGCTGTGTAACGATCATTTTCATCTGATACGTTACTGATTCCAATAAGCTCGTTAGAATTTTTGATTTTAGTATAATGATTAGATTGCTCTAATAAAGAACCACCTCGTAATGTGAAAGGATTTTTACTATCAAACGGAACCCCAAAACAATAATCATTTTCGTTTGCTACTGCACTTTGATTTCCGTTCTTGTCAAAACAAATTACTGCAATGTCAGCATGTTTGTCAAAACTAGTTTTCGATACTTCATCAATTAACACATAAATGAAATTTTCCTGATGAGCAGTTCTCAGGTAAATCGGTTCACCAGCTCCCGTATCTATTTGAGTTAAAGTCGATTCCCTCCATTTCGTATAAAATCCATTTCCCATCAAATGAAACCTTGTTCATGGTACCACTTGTTGTTATAGGAGTTCTTTATGCATAAGATGGAATATTAGAGCTACTCAAAATAATTAAGTAAAGCGAGCTACCAATAGCAAGCTTTTTCTTGTTACAACTGTTTCTTATCTCGAGACTTTAAAAATCCTTATAAGCTAATTATCAAAGATGAAAACATGAAAAAGATCCTTGCTATTGTCATTGGTATTGCAATAGCTGTAATTGCGGCTGGTACTGTTTATTTTTTCATAAATGAAAATACCATCAAAAGCCCAACCCAGGTCGTGACAGGAATAATAAAACCCAAGAACTATACCATATCGCTATCAGAAACAGTTGGCATCAAGAATATTCCCTAAGTTACAAATTTAGAACTTGAATAAAAGTTCCGACACCTCTATTAATAGTGCATTAGTATATCGCTTATGCAAAAATATAGCCTGCCTGCCATAGTGGTAATATCTGCCGTATTGGTAGGCTCGGGAATATTTACTACCACGGGTTTACTTGGACCTCAAAACCAGGCTACTACAGAAGGCAATAATGTAGGTGGGTCTCTGGGGTTTTCAGGCCATTTAATACTCGAGGTGAAAGATTCTCAGGAACATATCAAGGCCTATAGACAAACAGACAACTTGATTTTAGATGGTGGTGGAAACTGCATTGGAAAATTGGTGTTTGGAGCAAACGGAACTAATCCCCTTAGTGACTGTCTTCCATACCATGTTATAGCAGTAGGAGGAAATACCAGTACAACTGCTCAGTTAGCAGGAACTGACAGAGACTCTTATGCATTGCTCCAAGAAATTGCAGGCACCAGTAGAGTTGACGCATCAGGAGTGAATCTTGGAATTACCAACTCAACTGGAACTGGAGTTGGCAAAGGAGCAGTAGCTTCAATTGGTAGCACGGTTATTATAGGAGCAACTGGCGGTACTGTGGCCACAGTCGGCTTGTTGGATACAACAACATTAAATTCGGGACATGTCTTTGCAAGGCAAGCTATTAGTCCAAATATTGCTGTCAACCCGGCTGATACAATAAAGGTCACTTGGTATATCACAATAGTACACTAGAACCATCTACACTCTTTTTTTATAACTTGAGTACTAGGCCTACCTAAAATATTCCAAGCACTCGATCGTATTACACGTATGACTACAGAGAAATCCTGGAAATAAAATACCACTTCTATAATTTCGTTATTCACCATTCCAGCTGTAAACAACTTTGAGTAGACAAGTACGTCCGTTAAAATGACATACTAGGTGAGATAAAGCTTGTTGTACCCACATCAGATAAGACATGTCTCAAGGAACACACAAAGACAAGTTTGACGATGTATTTCATGAAATTGCACAATATCAACAAATCATAAATTCGCTTAGGGAAGAGATAGCTGAATACAACACCAAGCTTGAGGCAATGATTTCTCAGGGACCTCAGGAGAAGAACAACGACTTGCTGATCGAAGAGATAGCTAAATACAAAAGTAAGCTTGGCTCCATATCATCTGAAGTTCTACAATATCAACAAATCATAAATTCGCTTAGGGAAGAGACAGCTGAATACAAAAACAAGCTTGGCAATGTTTTATCTCAAAATAATAAATATCAACAAATTATAGATTCACTTAGGGCCGAGATATCTGAATACAAAAACAAGATTACCAATATTTTATCCCCTAATATTGAGTATCAACAAATAATAGATTCACTCAAGGCAGAGATTACTCAATATAAGAATAAACATTTCCAATCCACATCAAAAGAAGTTCCACAATATGATCAAATAATAAATTCACTTAGAGAAGAGATAGCCGAACAAAAAAGGAGGCTTGATACTGCGATTTCTGAGCAATCTCAGCAACAAAAGATTGATTCACTAAGGGAAGAGATTTCTGAATACAAAAATAAACTTGACATTATGATTTCTCAGCAAGCTCAGCGACAAGATATAGATTTGCTGAGGGAGATATCTGAATACAAAAATAAGCTTGAAATTGTGAATTCTGATCAAGCTCAGCAACAAAACATTGATTCACTAAGAGATGAAGTTACTGAATACAGAAACAAAATCAGCTCCATATCATCTGAAGTCCTACATTATCAACAAATCATAAACTCGCTTAAGGATGAAGTTGCCGAATACAAAAGCAACGTTAGCAGTACACTGTCTGATACTGCCCAATATCAACAAATTATTGATTCATTAAAAGCAGAGATATCTGAATACAAAAGTAAGCTTGATACTATGATTTCTGAGAAAGGTCAGAAAAAGAACACCGATTTGCAAAGGGAAGAGATATCTGCAAACGACAATAACGTGTCTGACACTTCATCATATCTAGATGATGAGGATGAGAGAATGCTTTATTCACTTAGCATAGACATTGCAAAGCTAAAGAAAAATCTTGAATCAATCGCAGTCTTCTGATATAGTCGAAGAAAAAGAGTTTAGCAAAATTATACATGTAATACATTCCACTTCAAATCTATAAAATCTATAAATGATTAGCATCTGCAGTCTTAGCTAATCCAATTCACAACGTAAAGATCTAATGGCAAAGTTGCAGAGAAAGAAATACCAACAAAAAATGGTAACGAGATTGACATACTAGGTTAGATACCCTATCCTGACTAAATCTGGTAGATCATGTCTCAAGCAACGCGCAAAAGTAGGTATGACGACGTATACCATGAAATTGCCCAGTATCAGCAAATTATAGATTCACTTAGGGCAGAGGTCTCAGAATACAAGAGTAATCTAGGTAATATTCTGTCTGATAATATCCAGTACGAACAAGTCATAGAGTCACTAGTGGATGAGGTTACTGAATACAAAAGTAAGCTTGGCCTCATATCATCTGAAATCGCGCAATATCACCACATCATAAACTCGCTCAAGGATGAAGTTGCAGAATACAAAAGCAAGATAGGTTCTATATCGCCTGAAATCGTTCAGTATCAGCAAATCATAAACACACTCAAGTCGCAGGTTGCTGAATACAAGAGGAAGATTACCAGCACTCTACCTCAAAATAGTTGGTATCAACAAATTATTGATCTACTCAGGACAGAGGTTACTGAATACAAGAATAAGCTTGACAATACTCTATCTCAAAGTACTCAATATCAACAAAACATTGATTCACTCAAGGCAGAGATTGCTCAATACAAAAACAAGCTTGACAGTGTGATTTCCGAGAGAGCTCAGAAAAAGAACACTGAATTGCCAAGGCAAGAGGTATATGAAGACAAGAACACCCATGCTCAGACTTCAAGCGGAGCTGCCCAGGATGAGCTAATCCTTCATTCACTTGGCACAGACATTGCAAAGCTAAAGAAAGATCTAGAATCAATCACGGTTGAAGTATAAGACTTTATTGATTACACAAAAGCAAGTGGTTTTGATCATTTGAATGTTATGCAATTTTTAGAAAACAATGTCATAATTACAGATGATTTGTTAGAAATAATAAGACTGATGCTTTCTAGTCTGAAATTTTTCTATCTATCCTACTTCTTTAGCATAATTAAATAAACAATCAGTTCTTGTAAAGAGTTCCTTTTTGTTCTCGAAAAAAGGAAGAAAAGCTGTTGGAGCTTGGCATTTTATTTTACTTTTTATTTAAAAATTTATTTATACTAAATAAGATAAAAAAATTTTGCCCTTTTTTAAAAGGGGCTTTGGTTATTTGTGTTGTTTTATCCTACGTTAACAGTCCATTTTACTGTTAGCGAGTCTCCGTTGTTCAGCGGGATACTTGTGATTCCCTGGTGTGCAAACATACTAAAGGCTCCAACTGTAGTACTGTTGAAGAGTCCAGACTCAGTAACCTGTGTACCACTAGACCTTATATTGGCCACTGTAAATGTAGCTTGAATTAGAGCCGTTGCACTAGCACTAGCCGTTGAGTTTGTGTATGTTATAGAACCGGCTTGTCTAGCTAGTCCGTTACCATTTGATGTTTCCGCTGCAAGTAGGTAGTCAGTAGTAGCTGGGGTTACTGCGCCGCTACCGTTACCAATTGCTATAACATTCCATGGTGCAGTATTTGCACCCTGACAAACGCCAGTTCCAGCAGCTCCTCTTGAAGTTGAAGGACCACCAAACAGTAATTTGCTTACACAGTTCTTTCCGACGTTTACAACAACGTTATCTGTTTGTCTGTATGCTTTGATGTGGTCGTTTGCATCCTTTACAATTGTAGTGACATGTCCGTAGATCTTCATTCCGTCATTAGCTGGTTTTTCAGTCTCTGACACAAGGCCAAAAGGCTGAGCAAACATGAAGTTACCGCCTACCATACCTGCCACTAAGGCAAAGGTTGCACCAAACAACGCATAGGTTGTGTTTCGATTCATTGTCTCTTGTACATGAATTCTGCTTTTAGAGGTTATGGAAATCTACGCCCTTTGAGGGTTCCAAAATGGCACTTTAATGGCTGGCAAGCGGCATTGACTCGTTAAGATCTATAGTAACGTGCTTGCCTTTGGGGGGCACCAGAGGAGGATTCGTATTTGATGACTGGTTTGGAGCCCCTGGGTTATTTTGATTGGAGTATACCACAGTATATTGTACGATAATTACTCCTATTATGATAGCAATAGCAATGCCTATTCCAATCATAGACTTCTTTTTCATTTACAAACTGCTCTTATTCGCCTTTTACAATATAAACATGACTAATATTATGAACATTTAAGAAAAACTTCAATTTTTTGTATTTTGAATTTGAACAAACCGATAAGCAAAATATGTTTTCTTGTGATAGTTTTTGTGGTTATATCAAATATGATTATCACTGCAGAGGCTGAACCTATAATGATTACTGTTTCTTCAACTATGAACAAAGTTATTTTTGATGGAAAATGGACGTATGGAACTGAATGGAAACAGTCTAGCTTGAATACAATTTCCTACAATGATGGAACGCTGATGCAGTTAAGAACTGCTCATCAGGAAAATTTCATTTATGTGTTAATTGATGAAGTATCGAAAACTAGTTTTGACAAACATGCTGACATTGCAGTAATTTGTTTTGACAAGAACGGAAATCAAAGTGCAGTAGCAAACGAAAATGATTATTGTTTTGGGGTTCCGTTTGATAGTAAAAATCCTTTCACATTACGAGGTGGTTCTTTATTAGAGCAATCTAATCATTATACTAAAATCAAAAATTCTAACGAGCTTATTGGAATCAGTAACGTATCAGATGAAAATGATCGTTACACAGCTGTACCACACGCAAGTTATGAGTTTAGAATTCCTACTGATTTAGTTGGCCGTTCGGATGTTTATGGTTTTTACATGGCGGTATATGATGCTCATTCTAATAAAGTATATGCGTGGCCAGACAGTCTAACCATACCAGGACCGCTGAAGATTCCAAGCCCATCAAAATGGGGGCAGATTATTTCACCAGATAAATCTTTGCCTGAATTTCCTTTACCATTTCTTGCATTTTTGATTTCAATGGTTTCGTTGGTTTATTTTAGCAGAAAACATTTTTTTCTTATGCTCACCTAAGGCAGAATCAAGACAACGGTCTTTCCAAATTTGCTCTCCGCCTTTATATAGTGACCTAGGATTATATCTATTCCTGAATTCAAACCACGGAAAAGTGTTTCATTTTAATTTTACCAACCATCCCGGATTACCTAAACATATGATATCTAATAATTCTATCTTGATTTATAATCTCAGTAATTGCTGTCTTAGCTAAGCGAATTAGGGCGCGCTTGGTAAAATAGTGGTCTTATCTATGAAAGGTCCTTAAGGAATCAAGAAAAACTTTTGATAACAAAATTTTCTAGTCCAAAATTATGATAAGAGTTTCAATTGTGGGAAAAAAGAAAACATGTGTCTAGTTGTGCGCAGCTTGTAGCGTCTTCAGAGATTTACTCTTAAGATGCAGGTGTCAAGCTCGGACGTGAATTATGTATTGGGATTTGGTTACATACGGTTTCAAAAGGTCAAAAACCCGTAACCAAGTCTCATTTTTCCTAAAATGATTCATAAAATGACCATAGAATCAACCATAAATGTGAATCTATTCTCTCTATCTTGCGTAACCGTATAATTTTCTGTCTACACTTTGACTAAACATCATAACAAACTTCCACAGTTATGACAATATTTTGCATTTGGTCTTCTTGGAGAACCACAGCCTGAACAATATGGTGCTATATCTTGTGGTGATGGAGTGGGATATCTTTGTACTAATGGTATAATATCTTGGTCTTTATGCGAAGCTATAGTAGGCGCACTACTTGGGTTATTTTTGGGTTGAAGGGCTGCGGTCTTTGCTTGCCAGAAATCCTCCTTTTCGATATCAGAATTAAGTGCTGTCATGCTCTGCGGTTGGGTAACTAAAGTTGATGTAGTCATGTTCGAAGAAAAGAGATCATATTCTCTTCCAAGTTCGATTAGCAACTCCCTGATTGGTTTAATCTCTTTTGATTGAACATCACTTGGTATTGCACGCCTTGATTCAACTTCATTTTGCATTACGGGTCTTGATGGAACATCAGTTGATTTGACCCGTTTTGATTCGACAGGAGATGGTTTGGATTCCTTCGATTCAACAACACTTCGCTCAATTTCTTTTTGCCAATAGTACAATACCAGATATTCAATTGTCTTTTTCAGCCCAAGACCAACTTTGTCAGAGATCCTCTTTAACTTGTCATAGTGCTCAGCACCAATTGGAATACTTATTCCCATAACATTCATTGTTTTATATTCATATAAAATTTAGGGCGTAAGAGATCCTTACATCGGAAACTTTGTGAAATCTTCCAAAGCTATGTCTTATATGAATATAAGATGCACGAATAACAAGTAAAGCGGAGAATAAGACTGGTAGATCTGATGTTTTAGAGCGTATTTTCCGGTGAAATTATAGTATTTTATTCCAAAATGGCATGCAATAAAGGCCCCTCTGCCACCGTGGAGCCGATTTATATCCAATCCAATTCCGTCCCCCTAATCTCCAAAGCAGAGTCTAAAATAGCAAGACATGTTCCATGGAATTTTGGGTAAACTGCAGCTATCTTCCCTAATCTTAATTGTGCCCCAAAAGACTCCCATTATCAACCAATTATTGGCAGATAGCTCTGGTTCCATCCAATTGGCATCTATTAGGGAGGGAATTATTTTTTGAACAAAAAAATTCTTTCTCTATACCTGATTTTTTTGATCTCAGTATCCCTACCAGCTATCGCTAGCGCTGACGTAATGTCGCCAGCACAAAAAGAAAATATTTTTGAAAAACAAAAATCTTTTAAAACAATAGAAGCTAAACATGCCCCACGACATCTGCAAATTGCAATTGCTGAAAATCTCGGAATTAATACTAGCGGCATGTTACCATCGGATGAAAAAATAAAATCTGACGAAACTGCAGGCGTCAAAAAAGAGATTAATTTATCAGAACAACTTGCTATAGTTTCAAACGATTTTGATACACAATCATCTGTATTAGTAAAAGGTGTCCATGATGTGCAAGCTACAATGGATAGAATTTGGAATTCTGACAGAATAAGGCTAATTGGTAAAACGGTTGTTGTAGACAATCCTTTAGCAATTAACCAACCAGTAACTAAACTATCAAGCTTTGATGAAAAACTTTCTTATAACAATTATTATTTAGAAAGGGATTTTGTGAATATATTCAACAAATTATTGTCTGTCAAGCTGACAAAAGGAGTTTCTTTGGATACAAACAACGAAGCTAGTTTCTTAATTGGTTCTGTTCGCTCAACAGAAGACAATATTCTACTGGTAGCACATGATTTTGTCAGCGCAAAAAATCCAATAATATTTGTATTATTGGTGCCCCTTTCAGGCTATATCTTAATTCGTGCTGAAGAGGCCAGGTTTCAATTTCAAAAATCCAAACAATTTTTATCATTTTGTTTTATTGCGTTACTTTTGTCGTCAATGGTGCTAACACCAATTTCTATTTCATCAAGTTATTCGAATAAGGCATACGCTGAGATCGATAATAATACCGGTTTATTATCAAAAACCGCTAGTAACTCTGGCATAAACTCCAACTACACTGATATTCCTGTCAATTTTACCGTGCAGTCTCCGATTGGTAACTTTTCAAATATTAATTCGTCAACCATAGCAAGCCTAAATCCACTACCGTCGACAATTATGAAAGTTACGCCATCAGACCAAATTAGTATAGATGACGTAGTGACTACTAACCACGCTTCGAACGTTACTAATCCTGTGTCAAAATCAGCCTTTGATAATTCCACATTTTCCGAAAATGCAGTCATTAGTGATGCAGTCACGGTCGCAACGTCTTATCATACATCAAATGCTACGCTTTCTCTATCTGAGGAGATAAATATTACAGATACGGAAACTACTCCTTACCACACACCAAATCCTACTACCACTCTAACAGAAGACATGGTCATTACAGATATTGTATCTGCGGTACAGCATAACACCATTCCAAATGCAACTCAATCATGGCAATTTGGCGGTGCAAATGAAACAAAGAGTGTAGGCGATATAGAATTGCAAAAAGAAACAAACGGAACTTCATTAAAACTGGATGGATCCGGATACCTGACTCAAAACATAAACTCAACTAGGAATTTATCTGCGCTTACATTATCTGCATGGATCAAGCCAGACTATAGTCAAGGTTCTCCTCAATTTACAGTAATAAGTAAAGAGAACACATTTTTGCTTGCGGTTAATAGTATAATACCTCCCAGCAAAATAGTAGTGTTTTCCGTATTTGATGGCATAAAGTGGCAAACAGTAGAATCAAATACTGCAATTCCAGATGAATGGACCCACCTTGTTGCAACCTTTACTGGTTCGTCAATTGCTATTTACGTAAACGGCAATTTAGAATCTACTGTTAAAACAAGCGGTGTTCCCACAGTAGCAGTTAATGGCAAACTGACAACAAAGACAGTAGATTCTATATCCTCTAACGCCGACATAGTAATAGGCGGATATTATAATTCACTAAGAGCCACGTCCAACAACAAGTTTTCTGGCCTGATTAAAGACGTAAACTTGTATGATTCGCTTCTAACCCCGTCGCAGATTCTACGAATATACGAACAAAATAACACAGGAACAAATACTCCAGTATCCAACTCCAGTGGAATTTACAACTCTACCCTTGTAGACCAAGTTAGTATGACAGATACAGTAGATATAAGATTGAATACTCCAGTATCCAACTCCAGTGGAATTTACAACTCTACCCTTGTAGACCAAGTTAGTATGACAGATACAGTAGATATAAGATTGAATACTCCAGTATCCAACTCCAGTGGAATTTACAACTCTA
>Ga0209761_1000511_pt1 | contig 23739 bp, 26 predicted proteins | sample GraSoi013_1_40cm_4_FD_185818 | JGI IMG/M metagenome (GOLD analysis project Ga0209761, IMG submission 185818) | Grasslands soil microbial communities from the Angelo Coastal Reserve, California, USA - Sample 09_25_2013_1_40cm (SPAdes) (version 2) | ecosystem: Environmental > Terrestrial > Soil >...
TTTTCTGTTTGGCCTTCTCTTTACCTTCCCAGCCGACTATCTTCACGAACTTTGTCGGCTCGAGTTCCTTGTACTGTTTGAAGAAGGTCTCGATCTGGTTCCTTGTAAACTGGGGCAGTCGCGACACGTCGTCGACCCCTGCGTAGTAGGGATCTATCCTGTCTAACGGCGCGGCAACGATCTTCACGTCCCTACCCTTCTCGTCCTCAGTCACTAGCATTCCGAGAGGCCGAGATCGGATGATAGTCATGGGAACGACGGACAACTGTGTTAGGACGACGACATCAATTGGGTCTCCATCTTCCTCTCGGGTCCTTGGGACGAAGCCGTAATTGAACGGGTAGTGCGTCGCAGTGTAGAGGAACCGGTCGACGAATACATTCCCAGTCTCCCTGTCAACTTCATATTTTACACTGCTTCCGCTCGGAATCTCCACAACGACATTGATCTCGTTAGGCGGGTTGTCTCCGCTTGCAAGCTTGTCGAATGATGTCATACTATTGCTCCTCACTCGCCGAGTGATAGTCAATGAGATATAGATTGAGCCACAGCGGTGCATTCCAACCTCTCTCCATGGAGGATGGGCACAAACGCCTACCACGATCGAGACATTGAATTTTTCCTCACGCAGAGCATGGCGAGCCTGGCTTGCAAAAAATCACGCGATTGACAAAGAAATATGGTTAGTTTATGATAAGAGATTTTTCCAGAAACGCTCAATCTCATACAGGGATTTCATCAGCTACTCGGTCGAAGAAGCGATATGCTACGGTTGGATTGATAGTAGGGTCAAGCGAATCGGCGAGTCAAGCCTCGCAGTACGCTTTACTCAACGTAGGTCGAGAGGCAATTGGTCGAAGTACAACCGAGTGCGCGCGTTGAATTTGCTTCACAAGGGTAAGATGACAAAGGCAGGGATAGACGTTCTCCCGCCAGAATGGATGAACAGGAAGTTGGACCGAGATAACACCCAGAGACGAATAATCGCCGACGTGGTGGCTGGAATCCTGATGGAGAAGGGGAAGTTTTTGGTGGAGAAAAGGCGAGTTGATGACGAGGCCGATCCGGGATACATTGAGATTCCCGGAGGGCACGTGGACCCTGATGAAACACTGGAGGATGCTCTAAGAAGGGAGATGAAGGAAGAGCTTGGAATCGAAGTCGAGAGCGCGAGGCTTGTTCAGAAGAGTCTAGCTACGGCAACAAATGGTGAGAGAATGAGAATTCACTATTTCCACGTGGAGAAGTGGAACGGTAGAATCGGGTCCAAGGAGGCGGAGCGCGTGTATTGGGAACCTGAGGTTTCCAATCTTAGCATTATCCCAGATAGGAGAGCAGTTCAGAGAATTCTGAGGACCCAAGACCAGAGCAATAGATAGGCTGAGCCCTTGCGAAACCGGCCGGTCGCCGGCACCGAATCCAGAGTTCAGAGCTGCCAAGAAGCTCTGGAGTTTCCAGAAGTCAGCCGCTTAGAGGGGTTCCTAGCGAATACCGGTTCAGAGGCTCAGTTAGTTTATGAGGCCCGAGTCTCGAAAATCCTCTTTCTCATCGTTCCCAGTAAAACAATGGTTAGAGGAGTTGCGATAGTTGCGAAGCCAAGTCAGGGCCGAGATTCGGTACTACATAGACGCTCATAAGGCTCAGAGATTCAAGCTTAACCTCTTCGAGCTAATGAGCCTGAACAGTTTTCCCAACCCCGTCAACCAAACACTCTACTTCAACAACGATGAGCATGAAGTCCCCTTCACCTACTCGATCAGAGGAAGGAGATACGAGCAAAAGCCGTTCAAGGAACGGTTCAAGCTAAAGCTGAGCGACAAATGGATTTTCGAAGTCAAGAATACGCGCTCAGAACACGGCCGCTTCATCAGACACAAGCGAAGGAACGAGATGCTGCCTCTTAGAGAAATATTGTCGAGGGTAAAACAGATGAGCCGGCTGGGCCGGGTCCGGATTCCCCATAAACTGGGCATCTATGCAGCGGCTAGCTATTCTAGGAATCACTTTCTGGAGAGTGATCGAGGCTTGCGGGTTACAATGGATGAAGATGTTAGATACTTCACATTCGATGGACTCACCGGGACAACGCTTGGGGTCTCGAACCGGGCAATTGTTGAGCTAAAGATACCACCGGGCAGAACGAGCTCCCCCCTAGTCAGAAAAATCCACGTTCTCCTCCGGAAAGAGAACGCGGAGCAGGGTATTTCCAAGAAGGCGACGATCTTCAATCTCATCGAGGACCGAGCAAGGAAATCAGGCGAGGCCTACAAAGAGCCTCATCACAACACGGAGATCAAGGCGAAAGTTGCTCTTGACGCAGAGGACCAGGACATTTTCCCCAGAATCAGAAGCGACCTGTCAGAAGGCAAGATCGAAGGCTTCAGGCTCTCCGACTCTTACCCCAATGTTATGGAGACTGGCAAGCTCTACCACTACGTTCAAGTTCCTACGCATGAATACGTGAGGTTCGAAACCAGCGGGCAATCACGATCGGCGACGATCAAGGAGAATTTTCAGGTAGTGCAAGACCCCTATAGGCTGGGTAACGTGATCAAAAGGCGGGAGGTCGAGGAGCCTATTCAACCGGACATGTTGAAGATGCCCTACAAGATTCTCACGAGGAGAAGGAAATACTTCATGATTGAGCGGAATGGGGGAAGCAGAGAGTACGCGGTGATGATGGATAGGAGCACGCATCGAGGCCACGAACTCTACCAGTTGGAAGTGGAAGACGTACTGAACTCGCCCTCTCAGAGGACTGAGACCCGAAGCATCAATGACGTAGCATCCATGGCCAACTATTTGATCGAAGAGTATTCGCTGGAGCCTACCACCCTGACGAAAAACCAGTGGCTGATGAGTCTGCCGAACTAGAAGATCCTCAATGTCTGGGAGCAAGTCTGGAAACCGGATTCTCTCCGGAAGCCTCGACGAATTTCCGATAGCTCTTCGTCCGATTCTCGATTTCAGTGTTTAGCGCTACTTGTATCTCCGACGACTTTCTTAGCCCTCGAAGATAGTCGATCATCACATCATGGTCGCGTATAGCGCCAAGTAGGTCTTGCCAGGATCGGAGGGCTGCAAGCGGTTTTGGGGGTCTTGAGAACTCGGCCATTTCCAGAACATAGCGGAGTTGTTTACAGTCTCTCCTGACGACGTGCAATTCCTCTACCTTGGAGGGATCCTCCCTTACCAGCGGAAGTTCGCTGATGATCTTCGAGCTAAGCTTTCTTACAACCTTGTTGTATCTTCTCTGGAGTTCCGAGTCGGAAAGGTCACTCGGCTTTACGCGAGGTACTGGATTTTTCTGAATGGACAATGCTAGCTCTTTCGCTTGTTCAAGGTGGGACTTGCGTGATTTCCTCAAGTGCTCTATGAGCCGTTCGAAGGTGGGGTAGTGCTTGTACGTTGAGAGTTTCGAGAGAATAATGTCCTGGTCTCTTACACTCGCGTTTACTTTCATCAGTTTCTTGATGCGGGCCATGGCTTTCTCTGCCTTGGTCTGCTTACGGCTTGCTTTGGGAAGCAATGCGAATGCGGCCTGTAGACGGCGAGTCGATGTTCGAAGTCGATGGACATTCTCGGCGTTTGGGTCTCTGAGGTAGGCCTTGACTCTCCGAGTCAGAGCTTTCACGAATTTGTCGTATTCCTTCGCGAAAGAGTCGCGGGTAATCAAGGGAAGGCTGGGTTCGAGAAGTGAGACTACTTAGGTTTTCTTCGGCGCCTATAACGCGAGCTGAAGATTGAAAGAGCCCTCGAGGTCTTCGAGGTCTTTCATGATATCCTTCACCAGAACCTTTGGAATGCGCTGCCTGCCCTGAGCTATGTGAAGACGAGGGATCCCGCGCTCAGAACTCATGGATAGATGGATGTCTATCTTCTGTTGGAGTTGGGCAAGTTGTATCAAGACTGAAATCTTCTTCACCGTCTCCATGCTTTTCTTGTCTAACAGGGGCTTGTAGCTAGCCTCAACCCAATCTGTCCTCCTCATTCCATTGGCCCTTGCCACAGACAGGGCCATGATGAGCTGGTCCTGGTGAGATAGGACGCTGTCAGCCTCCAGTACGATGTAGAATAGGGTCTCCGGGTTGTAAATGGGGAGTTCGGGCAGTACGCGGTCGAGAGCTTCGGAGAGAATCGCATACTCCTTCTTCGTCAGGTTTCTATGAGACAGGAGGGACCGGGCCAATTTTTCTTGGGCCGAGACTTTCGTGTGCGTCGGGGTCCATTCGCGGATCAGAACTTTGTCTACAAGTCCCTGACGGTACGAGCGGGGTCTTTCGAGGAAAGCTGAGAGTACTCCGTCTCTGAGACCGTGTGTACTGACAATGAGTTTGCGAAAGCCGATCTTCTCCATCAGCAAGTGAACTACCAGAGACCCAGCAATGATTGACTGGCTTCGCTCTTGGCCTATCGCTGGATTCTTCTTGAGAGTTCTCATACTCATTCTGCGGAGGGCGCGGTGTACTGATTCCACGGCGTTCTTTTTCATTGAATAATTGTGCAGCTTGTTTAGAGGGTACTCGCGGCGCATCTGGTCATACCTGGCCAGGGCGCGGACGGAGCCCCCGACCCCGACCAGGTCAAGGTTTTTCGAAGTTGGAAGATGTTTCTTCTCCGGCAGGAGTTCGAGTATCCGTTTTCTCATCCGTGCATAGTTTTTCTTCGTGTAAGATCCATCTGGCTTCGCGTAGAGCTCAGTCAGCCTCAGCCCTCCTAGAGGGACTGAGAGGATCTTTCTGATCGTCGGCTCCGAATAGATGACCATCTCCAGGCTTCCCCCTCCAAGGTCGAAGAACAAGCCGGCGCGAACGCTGGTAGCGCTCTTGGCTCCTTCGAAAGCGTATACTGCTTCTTCTCTTTCGGAAAGAACTTTGAACCTGAACCCGCTCTCCTGGTAGGCTTGTTTGAGGAATCCTTCTCTGTTCCCAGCTTCCCTAACAGCGCTGGTTGCTACGGGGAGAACATGGTTTGACTGTTCGAGATCCACAATAGCGCGGAATTGTTTTAGGGTCTTGAGAGTGCGTCGGATGGGTTTGTCTCCAAGGAACCCTGTTTGATCAAGCCCTTCTCCTACCTTCGCGAGAACCGACTGCTGTCCATACGCAACGAACGACTTGTCCCGCCTAACATCATAGTTTACCAGTTTTAGCGAGTTGTAGCCGAGATCTATCACAGAGACCTTCAAGCTTGGCTAGTGCCCCTGATCATTTCCGATTCGCCTCGCTAGGTCAAAGTGAATCGTTCTTGGGCTTATCAAGACATTCTAGTAATGATTTTCGGCGTGAGAAGCCAGCGCAGTTCCCCGGAGACTCGAGGACTAAATGATGTAATCCGAACTTTTCCGAGCCCGCCCTTCTTTAGAGACAACCGAAGGTCCGTGGTCCCAATGATCTCCCCCATCATCGAGCTAAGGTATGGTTCATGTCCTACTAGGATCACTCTAGAATTTTGTTCGAATCTTGCAAGTTTGCGGTAGAGCGCCGCCTTGCTTCCGTCCGGCTTCAACTCTTCCCATTCTTCCAGCGTCGGAATCTTGAGAATCCTAGCTGCAATTTCAGCGGTCTCTCGAGCCCTTTTCAACGGACTCGTGTAAATTCGATCAACTTGCAATCCGACTGCCCTTAATGACTTTACTATTTTCTGCATCTCGGCTCGCCCTTCCGGTGTTAGAGGTCGTTTGGAATCTTCCTCGACAACTGTCATACGGTTGCCGGCTTCTCCATGCCTCAGTATGAGAACGTCGATTTTGGTAGGCGGTGCTGTCCTTGATGGGGTGCGAATGGATGTCGGCGAAGTTGCCTCCTTGTTATCAACCACTTTGTCGTTCGACAAAATGCGCCTTTGTCTCTTTGCTTTCCTAGGCGCTGTCAATTGTCACGTTAGCAAGCTCCGTTGAGTCAGATAAAGTTCAGTAACCACGCCCTCGCCTTCGCCAGATGGGTGGACTAGGATGGTCAGGCTGCCTCAGGCTCTCGGGTTCGGTCGAGAGATTGAATCGATCCTCCTCATATTGTCAGATCACCCTCAGGAAATTGTCAGAAAGATCGCTGAGAAGACCAGCATTGGAGATTATCGATTAGTTGGTGAAAAGACGAAGCTTCTCTCCGACACGTACTTCGACACTCCCAACCACTTTCTCTCGCATCGCAAGTTGAATCTGAGAATACGAATGGACAATCAAGACCGTTGGATTACTATGAAGACGCATCCTAGACGAACTCTATGGGGCGGGATGGTCAGGGCTGAGATGGAGGTTCCGTGGTCACATGAGACTATTGAAAAGGTGGTTTCCGAGTTGAAAATACCGCCTCAACCTCTAGGTCCCACCAGCCAGCCAACTCCTTTGGACCCGATCGAGCTCTTGAAGAGCAAAGGCCTAGTCCCCATCCAGCATCGAGAAACACAACGGCAGGTACGAGGTGTTACATCCGGACCGGAAGGCTCGCCGGTCCTAGCAGAACTAGACATTGACTCAGTGCTGTATGACTTTGACGGTCAAAAGATACGCCTCTTCGAGGTCGAGGTGGAAAGCAAGTCCGAGAAGGGCCAGGACATAGTAAAGAGCGTCACAAAGAGTCTGAAAGGAGAGTACGGCCCTCTCTTGCGGAGCTGGCGTCATGGAAAACTGGCAACAGGAACCGGGATCGCGAGGCTGTTGAAATCGGGAGAACTGCGACCGCTAGTCGACGCTGAAAACCGGCTTCTTCCAGCTGCTTACGATAGGCTCAACAGAATCCTCTGACATCTGTACCGCAGAGAGATTAGTCTCAGTAATCTTCTTAGCACTGGTCGTCCACGTGATATGGGGAGAGTGTTGCTGCTCCGCCCTAGGAGAGGCGAGGCCCTCGCTTCCGTTTTCCTCGCTTTCATAGCCACTGGCTTAGTCGTCCTCGTGTACAACCTTGACCCAATTCTTGATTGGACTCTGCTGGTCGGAGTCTGGGCCGGCTCGGGAGCCGTAATTCTCTACCTCCTCCAAAACCAACGACAGAACGAGAAAGAATTCCAGAAACATCCAGTCAGCTTTCCCAACCCTGAAGGAGGCGGGATTCTCGGCGAATATGTGAACCGTCCCTGGCAGAGCGAGCTCGCCGAACTGGGCCGACGATACCCGGGCAAAAAGGCGAAGAAACAGAAGAAGAAGGATTAGGTCATGGTCTCCCACGAGACCAAGAGGGTTCTAGGTATCGCTAGCATGGTGCTGATACTAATCCTTCTCCTAGCTAGGACCCTTCCTCTGCCCTTCCCCGGGTCTCCTCCTGCGGTAATTCCACGCAACCCTGGAAGCCCTAACGGATACGAGCCGGCCCTAATCTTCAATGACAATGTTTCATTTACCACTGGGACGCCGACCTTCAATCTGACCCTGACGCAGTCTCACTCTTACATGTGGAAGTTCAACGTCACGACCGGTTCTGTCAACATCAATTTGACTGACCCCAAAACCGGCAGTGTCTTTTGGACAGTCGGCCCTCGCTCGTCAGGGCAATGGCATCTTAATGGCACCGGTATTGTTAGTTTCAACTGGACAGCTCCAGCCTCGACATACTATTCACTGGTTCTGGTAAACCAGAATCTCTCGCCATGGTTATCGAATGAGTTCTTGTACACTTCTCCAGATTCCTCCTGCGACATTCACGTATGGGATTTGAATGCCCGCGCGCCCCTGCGTGTGATCTTCTGATGACCTGCCCGGCAGACCTACCGAGCGAATAGCTCTATTAGGCTCAATAGCCATTAAACACCGTGGTCGAACCCTTTGAGCGAAGAACTCTCCGTCGGTCGTGTTATGGATGTTCTCCGGAACTGTTACGACCCTGAGATACCCGTCAACATTGTTGATCTAGGACTTGTCTACGGTGTCGCTATAGATAACGATACTGTGAAGGTTCGTATGACCCTCACCGCTATGGGCTGCCCGGCTAGCGCCTACTTGAGTCATCAGGTCAAGGAACTGATCGAAAAGATACCCGGTGTCAGGAATGCTGATGTCGATATCGTCTGGGACCCACCTTGGACCCCCGACAAGATGAGTGCAGCGGCACGAGAACGGCTACAGTCGAAAGAGGAACCGGTTACAATCGAGTTCAACCCTGCCAGTTTCAGGCCCAGAAAGAAGGGGCACATTGCCAAGAATCCTGACGGGACCATTGTCCTGATCAACGAGGCGAATTCACGGTACCTAGGAAACGATGACATTGCCAGCCTCTGGGAGAAGAGCGATGGAAACAAGACCATTGATGAGCTGACGACAGAGCTTGCCGTGGAAAAGAAAGTCTCGCCAACTGAGATTCGGATGCAGATACTAGAAGTAGTTACTCAGCTGGTCGCTATCGGGCTGATAGCTCCTGAGGACGCGATGGTTCTGCCTCTGCATCCCTAGGTAGTCTACCCAAGTCATATCTGTCCCTGACCTCCACATACAGCCTCATCGGCAATTGTACGATCGCTCAGCAGAACTCTACGACACTATCTACTCCTTCAAGAACTACGAGAAGGAGACAGCAAAACTCCATGAACTAATCCAGCAACACAAACGGTCGCCAGGAAACGAACTGCTCGATGTCGCCTGTGGAACGGGCGGCCACATCGTTTACCTGAAAAGAAACTATTCCGTTGAAGGCTTGGATGTCAGTCCGCTAATGCTGAGATTGGCGAGGAAAAAGCATCCCGATGTGGCCTTCTACCGGCGTGACATGACTAACTTTAGGCTAAGGAAAGAATTTGATGTGGTCACCTGCCTGTTCAGCGCCATAGGCCATGTTAAGACGAGGCGTAGATTGGATCTTGCAGTTCGAGCCATGGCCCGCCACCTCAAACTTGGTGGAGTATTAGTCGTGGAACCCTGGCCCACTCCCAAACAGTATCAAATCGGACGGCTAGGGGCCAACTTTGTTGATGAGCCCAATCTCAAGGTTGCACGGTTCGGCATCAGCAGGGCTCGAGGCAAGCTCTCGGTTCAAGACCTCCACCACCTCGTAGCCACACCCGATCGCATCCAACACTTTGTGGAAAGATTGGAAATGGGGCTCTTCACTCATGAGGAGTATCTTGAGGCGTTTCGGCTGGCAAAGCTAGAAACTGTCTACGATTCTGAAGGACTAATGGGCCGCGGCTTGTATGTTGGAACAGCTAGTTGATCACTAGAGTAGAAGGCCCATCTCGACCTCGTCATGGTAGCGATGATCGTCCCCGTAGAAAGTCTCTCTTGCAATTCCTTCCTTCTTGAAGCCGACCTTCTCATACACCTTGATAGCCGCGTGATTATCAGCAACCACGGTGAGTCCGAGCCGATGGAACCCTTTCTCCTTCGCTATCTCAATCGCTTTCTTCATCATCATGGTTCCCAGCCCGATGTTCTGAAAATCCTGGTGGAGATAGATCAACACCTCCCCGACTCCCTTTCGCCGTTCAAATGGGATTTTGAACAAGTGCAAGTGTCCAACGATTTTCTGCTCTAGTCGAGCGATTAGATCTATGTTATTCGCCAGGTCCGTGGTCCAGCGTTCTATCCTGGCGCGGTCGTAGGGAGGCAGGCCCCACTTGAGAGCCTCCGGTGACATGCTAGCATACATGGAGACGAGTGCCTCCTTGTCTTCAGGCCGGTATGTCGCCAGGCTGACCGCACTTCCATTCTTCAGGGTCAGAGCTTGGGGGGAGCCGGCATGGTTAGGGATTCCAGGCGGGGTTTCTATTCTCATGACGGCGGTTGCTTGTTTCGGACAGAGGTATCGAAGTCAGCTGGCGGGGGCTTCGGCACGAACTTGCTGTTTCACAGTTTCCGATATGGAAATTTCAAGGCCGTCTGGGTCGAGGCAGACAGCTAGTTTGATTCCTTCCTCTTCTCGCATCTTTGGTTCCATGACGAATCTCACGTTTTTCGCTTTGAGTTCGTGGTAAGTCTTCTCAAAATCAGTAACGGTGAATCCGATCGTTGATGTTCCTGCGATCATCTCTCTTTGGGCTGGCGCGGAAGCGATGCGGGGCTTTGATAGGTGAAGCGCGAGCGTTGTAGCTCCCGTCTGGAACTCGGTCCACTCGTTCGTCTTGTATTTGAGGGGCATGCCGAGAGTGTCCTTGTAGAATCCTACTGATTGGTCCATGTTTGATACTCCAACCATCACATAATCAATCTGTTTGAACATACAAGTCGCTGTTCGTAAGGGGTGGGTTGCGGAGTAAAAGAGTTCCTATCGGCGATAGGAAATCCCGCCTACCATAGAATGCATGGTTTATTCGGATCGTCACAACCGCCCCTCTCCGCGAGGTCTCTGTTCTGCTCATATTGACGTTGCGACTCCGCATTGCGCTTGCATTCCTCTCGATCTACACGATCTGGGGTTCCACATACCTAGCAATCCGTTTCGCCATCGAAACACTCCCACCGTTTCTGATGGCCGCCATTCGTTTTCTCATTGCGGGTGGATTGCTTTATGGTTGGATGAGTTTGAGAGGAGCACCGCGCCCAACACGGGCTAATTGGAAGGCAGCGACAATCGTCGGCGGATTATTACTTCTAGGGGGAAATGGTGGAGTGACCACGGCCGAACAAGTGATACCCTCTGGCCTGGCCGCGGTACTGATCACAATTGTTCCAATCTGGATGGCCCTCTTGGAGCTGTTACGGAAGGACCGGATAGTCCCAACGCTGCAAGTCGTTCTCGGCTTAGTCCTAGGCTTCGGCGGGGTCGTTCTGCTAGTAGGACCCGGTGACCTTGCCGGTAGTGGTGGCTTGAATCCTCTCTGGGCGGGGATCATAATCCTTGCTTCGCTCTCGTGGGCGACGGGCTCTATCTACTCTCGAAAGGCCTCTCTGCCAAAGACGCCATTGTTGGGTAGCGGTATGGAGATGCTATCAGGAGGAGCTCTTCTTCTCGTGGCGTCAGTGGTCTCTCAGGAGTGGGCTGGTTTCCAGCCGAGCCATGTGTCCCTACTATCTCTGGTCTCCTTCATCTATCTGATAGTATTCGGTTCCCTGATAGGCTTCTCAGCCTATGTCTGGTTGCTGACAAAGACTACGAGTGCGAGAGTCTCCACATACGCGTACGTCAACCCAGTCGTCGCCGTCCTCCTCGGCTATTTCCTCGCAGGGGAACAGTTGACGCTTCGGACCCTCCTCGCTTCTTCAGTCATAGTCATCGCAGTAGTCGTAATTACCACCTTCAAATCAAGACAGACTGCAAACAATGATAGATCGATGAGCTGATTCCACGCTTCTCTAACAAGTCCTCAAAGATGGCCCTTATACTCTCAAAGCAGATTCCGAGTAACTATGAGTCTGCAAGCGAAGATTGAGGTTCGAGAGCTAACACCAGCTCGCCTTGACGACTACCTCAGGTTCTTTGACAAGGACGCCTTCACCGATTTTCCAGAATGGTCTGGGTGCTACTGCGGATTCTACGACACGCCCGGTTATGAGTGGGACGCTTCTGCCAAGGCTGGGCCTGCTCACCGAGTGGCTCGGGCCGAACGCATCAGATCAGGCGAGGCCCACGGTCTTCTAGCCATAACAGATGGGCGAGTAGTTGGCTGGTGCAATGCACAATCTCGTTCTAGCTTCCTAAACATGCGGAGGTATGCTAGCGTAGTGGACGATCCCTCCGAGCCAGTCGGGTCGATCATGTGCTTCCTCGTAGCCCCCGGCCATAGAGGAAAAGGTGTAGGCATGGCGCTTCTGAATGCTGCTTGCGATAAGTTCCGCAGGGACAAGTTGCACGTTGCAGAGGGTTATCCTACAACTAACCCGGTCAAACGAGACTGGGAGACTCCTTGGGCCGAAGAGAACTACAAGGGTTCGTTGAATATGTATCTCAAAGCTGGGTTCAAGATTCATCGCCAGCTAGAACGTTTTGCAATCGTGAGAAAGCGGCTTTGAGTGTCACAGGTCTCTGGTCATAATGATGCTATCGATGAACTTGCTGTTCCTCAACATCTTCTTGGTATTCGACCTGATTGTCTGAAACCGGTCTTCTCGTACACGTGGATCGCGCGTGGGTTGTTGGCGAAGAGTTCCAGCTGAATGGTTTTGAGTCCCGCCTTTCGGCTTTCCTTGACTAGGGTGCGCATCATCTCCAAGCCCTATTCCCTTGTCCCTGGATTTTTTCGAGATTGCGATGCCAAGGTATCCGCGGCGCTTTGTGTCCTTGTAGGGCCCTCTCGTCACATCGCTGTTTCCCACAATCTTTCCTCGCACATCTGCGACTACGCTGACAATGTTCCCTTTCTCGATCCCGGTCAATTGGTTGGTCAGCCATTCTGCTTCTCCTTCCCTGGTTTGTCTTGTATCCACCATTACTCCAAGGTTCGGCTCAGTTTTCTTTTCGCCAACGAGGTCATTGACGAAAACTACACAGCTATCGAGGTCTTCCCATCTTAACGCCCGCAGAGTCACGGTTTCTCCGCTTGTTGCTTTGAAACGTCGGTAAATCTTGCCTGTCTTCATCGTAGGTCGGGCGATTGTCTATTCCACCATCCATGTGGTTCCCTTGATGGGCTGGTGCACCTTGCACAGGTCTTTGATGAATAGTTCGTAGAGATGTGGCTGCTCTGTATGGATCGGAACGAGCGTCTTTGGGCTGACCTTCGCGATTGTCTCACGTAGCTCCGTGGGCATCATGTGTCCCGAGCTGTGAATCTGGTACATGGGCAGTCCGAAGTGATTGAGCCAGTTGACGAACCTCTCATGGTCGATCTCCATCTCTTCGTTGAACGGTTCCGAACTACTGTTGATGAACGCCCCGCCCGCATCAGGCTTGATGTCCAAGACCTCATTCATATCATAAGAGCTGGCAGCTAGAATGAATTTTCCCTGTGTTTCCTTGACATCCTTCGAGGTCTTCACCGTGCTGTTCTTCATTACTTCTTTTTCCCAGTTGTAGTAGGTCTTTTTCGTTCGCTGGTAGACGACGATGTTGGGGTCGTGAGAGATGTCTGGAATGGCTAGGTGTTTGTCTTTGGCTAGTGCTTGAAGAAGATGAGCCTGCCTCAATGAGACTGCGAGGACCCTATTGTTCTTCTTGGCAGTCTCGAAGAACGTTCTCAGCCTGTCTACGTCTGCTGTCGAGAAGTTTGCGAGCACAATTCCTCCCGTTTTCCGAACTACATGGTCAACTTTGTCAACTACTTCGGCTTCGGACTGCAAGTCACCGCGGACCAGGTTTGTGCCTTCGCAGAGAAACAATGCCGGCTTCGACTTCTCTGCTTTCGCGGCAAAATCGTGTGTCATGTCTGACCTGGGTCCGTGATCCCGAAAATCCCCGCTATAGACAATTGTCCCGATTGACGTGTGTAATAGGAAGCCGTAGGATCCAGGCATGCTGTGGTCTACATGAACCGGCTCCACCTCTATTTGTCTCATTTTTACCCGGTCTCCAGTTCGGAAGGTTTTGAACTGGATCCCATCAAGATCGTTCTCGAAACCTCCTGGGCGTGCCATTGACAAGGCTTCCAGAATCATCTTGGTCGTCTCGCCGCAGTAAACTGGTATCTGCCGGTTGAGAAGGGAGATAGACATTGAATGGTCGATGTGGGCGTGACTGAGGAAGACGGCATCCGCAGGCGCTTCACCTTCTCCTTTGTAGAGGCCGGCGACATCGGGAATGATTCCGAGACTGATTAGCCCGCTTTCATTTCTAGGCGACAGAAAGGGTTCAGAGAAAAATCGCCCCCTCTCTCCAAGGCTCATACCGAAATCAAGCATGATCCTCGAGTCTCCGTCATGGACGAGGATCATGTTTCCACCGATCTCGCCGGCTCCTCCGTAGAAAGTGATCTCCACCGTGAACGCATTCTCCTTGGATTACTTCCTGGTACTCCGATTATAGAGCTTCAGACGTTTCTTCGGGGATGGTTTTGGACCTGGAGAAGATAGCGAGCCCCGCTCTTCGAATCCTTCCGAATAGAAACCCGATCCCCTGACTTCACCGCTTTGACCCTGACGAAAAAGTGGGAGTGGGGAAGTTCGGGACCTCTACACGAGCAGGGATACGACTCCACCATGGCTCTTCGCGAACGCCCGTTCTGTACTATCTGGAATCTTCGGCCAAATGCGGGGAAGAAGGAGAGCCTGTCCTTCAGGACAATCACGTAACCACCCTGTTCCTCTTCTGAGGTGATCTTTTTCGAGTAAACATCCTTCGGTCTCATCCTATCAGTCGCTTCCAAGCACGGTTAGCCGATGTGACAATTCCGCTCAGAAGAACTTTGTCTCGTGCGAGTTCATCCACACTCGTCTCGGCAGATAGCTTTTCAACCTCCTCCTGGTAGAACACATTTGATCTCGCATCATGGTCGATCTGATTGGTTGGGTCTTGGGGTTTTTGTCCACCCACCCTTCGGGTCTTCTTGCCACCCTTCTCTTTGTCTTTGTTGTCAGTATCGCTGGTAATCTCATCCCGTTCTTTCCGACGCCCTACTTGGTGGTAATAATCGGGGTCGTTTTGGATGAAAGCTATCTTGGAATCATCCAGATCGCGGCTGTTGCAGCCCTTGGAGCCGCCACTGGAAAACTTGTCAGCTATGCTCTTGGATACGGCGCTCGACGAGCGATTCGCAAACAGGAGAGGTTTGACTCTCTCCGAAAACTCTTGGGCGGAAGCACTTTCCTGGTCGGAGTCCTCTTCGCTGCTTCTCCACTAGTTGACGCCGCGTTCATTCCCATGGGAATTATTCGATACAGCCCTCTGAAATCTTACGTGGCTCTCTACACCGGAAAATTCGTCTGGATTCTATCAGTCCTCTATGTCGCCAGGCAATTGAAAATCGTCGACCAGTTCCTTGGAGAGAACGTCTACGCGTCGATCGTGTCAGCAGCATTGGTTCTCTCCACAGCGTACCTCATCATCAGAGTTGACTGGGAGAAGAGACTTCTCGGACACAAAGACAGTCTTCGAAGCAGGTTACTAAGCAGACTTCGAAACGCCTTCTCTCGGGAACAAAGAAGCGAAGGACAAAAACCCGGACAACAGGATGCTTCCCCTTAGGAATTCGAAAAATCATTGAACACACTTCAATCACCTAAGTGGAACCTCACACTTAGAACTGGGATACTGCTCGCGCTGATTGTTCTTCCAATTCTCACCATGCCTACGGTTCGCACGTAGGGTCTGTCGTTCACCATGAAGTACGATCTGGGTCATAGTGGGATACCATTTGCCGGCGGGGTCGTCTCGATAATCAGCAATTTCACCAACACGGGCCTCTTGACGATACGTGTCACTGGAGTTTCGTTCGCTTCAGATTTCTCGTCTAACGGAACCCGTCAAGTTACCTCAGGGTTTCCGTTCAACCCGACAGCCGGCATGAACAAAGAGGCCGATACCCCGGTTCTCATTCCGACGGAGGCCTTCATCGGCAACCACAATGTCACGAGTATCGCCACTTGGCAGTACAGCGACAGCTCTGGATGGCACACCGCGGCTCCCGCTGTCACAAGCATCACCGTCAATGTATCCCAGACTATCGGATCTCTCCTCTCAGGCTTCGTGACAACCTTGCTCATTGGCCTCGGAGTGGCAGCGGCGGTCGTAGTCTTAGCTGCGTTTCTAGTGGTAAGGCAAAGAAAGAAGCCAAAACCAGGAGCACCTTTGCCAGCAAGTCCTCAGCCGAACCTGAAGACTCTGTCAACGCACCGACATTCGTAAGATCCTGATCTGCGTCAAGAACAATCAGAGTTGAAAGCTGACCTTTTCGCAAGACCCTTTAACCAGTACAAGATCTGCGATCACGGGAGACGCCTCTGGGCACCGCCAACAAGCCTGACCGCCAACCCAATGTGTTACAAGCGTTACACATCGATGAGGCGAAGGGAATAATCACTGCTTTCGACGAAAGGTTTCTCTTCATTCCTGTGGCCCTAATTCATTCGATTGAGGACAAGTTGACCGAAAGCTTCGGACCGATTACTGCCACCAGTTTCCAGTATAGTATCGGGAAGCAAGGAGGGGCTCAATACATGAGCATCGCGAAAAAATCTGGCTTCAATATCAAACGTCCTGGCGGCTTGGAACAAGTTGCGGATCGTCTGGGTACTCTCGGTGGCTGGGGGAAAGTCTCCATCGTCAACTTTGATCTCGAGAAGAAGATTGCCAGGATACGGTGGACAAACGGCGTCTCGGTCCGGAACCGAAAGGGGAAGACTTCCGTGTGTCATTTCGGCCGGGGGATTCTGACAGGTGCAATGGAACAGACTTTCGGCAGAAAGTGCGAGTCGCTCGAAGTCTCCTGTCAAGGGAAGGGTGACCGATTCTGCGAAGCCGTAATCGGTGAACCTGCGGAGATCACTAGACTTGCAGAACAGTCGAAGAGAATATCTGATTAATGGTTTGAATTCGAAGTCGACGTTTTTAGCAGTCTATCTATTCCCTGAAAAGATTGATCGCGATACCTTTCGCCTTGGTCCGTAATTCTGTACACGCGTCTGCTTCTCCGTGTTGGCGACATCCATTCGCCCGCGACCAGTCGACGTTCTTCCAGCTCGTATAGCAACGGGTAAAGCGTGCCCGCGCCGATGTGAGCGCCGGTCTGGACCTTCAGCTCTCGCATAATCTCGTATCCATGCTTTCCGCCGTTGTCGAGGAGGGATAGCACGAAGAGGTCGAGGAAACTCTTCACCATCCGTTCGTTGACCGCTCTTGTCATTCTTTCACGGGAACTATCGAGATTCGATATTATCGAGTTTCAATACAAGAGCCCCTCTTAAGAGGGTATCGCACCCTAGCTTTCACGAGGTCTATTTGAGCCAAGAATGGGCCTTTCAGGGGCTACAGTGCACGGAGTGCCAGACCGTCTATCCGAATCGCGAGATTTTTCAGAAATGCTTGAAGTGTGGTGGTCTGCTGGATACAATAATCAATCCAGAGATTCTCAAGGAGATCTCGAAGGACGACCTCGACCATACTCAGTCTATGTGGAGATACAAGGTCTTCCTGCCGGTCGATGAGAAGGACAAGATTGTCACAGCTGGGGAAGGGAATACTCCCCTCAGAAAGCTGAACTCATTCCAGGGAAACGTGTGGGTAAAGGATGAGACGAAAAACCCGACCGGGACGTTCAAGGACCGAGGCGCTTCTCTCGCAGTCACGGTTCTATCTGCATTGGGTGTCAAGCGCCTCGTCTTATCTTCTGAGGGAAACGCAGGATGTTCTTTCGGCCTCTACTCGCACATTGCGGATCTAGGTTGTCAAGTGTTTCTGCCCCACCAATCCAATCCCGCGAAGGTCGAACTATCCCGAAAACTCGGAGCCACGGTTACCCTAGTTGGCGGTACGATAGCGGATGCTGGACGTCGAGCGGAGGCTCTTGCGAAAAGGGAAGGGAGCTACAACGCCTCGACTTTCGTCACACCCTACCGCCATGACGGTAAGGGAACAATGGCCCTGGAGATTTGCGAACAGCTGGCTTGGAGAGTTCCCGACTATGTCGTGTACCCTGTTGGAGGTGGAGTCGGTCTTGTTGGGATGTGGAAGATGTTCTCTACTCTGGAAAAAATCGGATGGGTCAACAAGAGACCCCGTTTCATCGCGGTCCAGCCTGACGGTTGCGCGCCAGTGGTCAAAGCCTACAACTCCAAGAGAGATGATGTCGACGAATGGAAGAATCCCAAAACAATCGCTTTCGGTCTAAGAATACCTAAACCCTTGGCTGGAAAATGGATTCTTCGATGCCTCCGAGAATCAGACGGCATAGCTCTGTTGGTCACAGACGAGGAGATCCGCAAATCCATGGGTCAAGCACTCAAGAACGAGGGTCTTCTCCTCGAGCCCTCCAGCGCGGCAACAATCGCCGCACTACATCATCTCTACGGGGAGAAGATGATCGATAGGTCAGCAGAAGTCATCCTCATAGCAACCGGGTCCGGGCTCAAGACCCTAGAGCAGTTCTAGGGATTGTCGCTATTTGACCAGTGCGTTGAGTCGTTCTGTTATCGTTCTTATCTTGTCCTTGTACGACTCGAGCTTTGTCCGGTCAGCTTTCGCCAGGTCTTCGAAGTAGGATATGTAGCCGGTGATCTCGTTGAGCATCGCGTCTATTGATCGTGGGCCTGCGAAGTGGTGGCTGAACGGCCACTCCTCTTCCTGCTGCGCCTTGGTTGTCAGCTCGTATCTGCCGTCCTCCCTCTTCTTGATGAGTCCGTCCTGGACCATTTCTTCAAGCATCGGGTAGACGGATCCTGGGGAGGGTCTCCACCATCCCTGACTCATATTCTCAATCTCGTCCATTATCTCAGCCCCGTTCTTGGGTGATCTTCTGAGGATGTTGAGGACCCATGGTCTGAGTCCCCGCTTTCTGAACATTCCAAATCCACGAAACATTCGATATCGCTTTTCCGATATTGGATATCCGATATCGAGATATAAAGATTCCTTTCCCCGATGATGTGAAACATGTGCGTGATCGAGTCCTTGCGAGTCGCCTATTTTCAGCACTGATCTCGAGTCTGGAACATGCCCAGAATTTCGCCCTAGAATCGTTCGGGAATGGTTGACGATCTCCCGACTCTTTGCCCTGCCTTCAAAGCCTGGATTGCACCCTGAATCGCGAGACTCGCTCATTATCGCTGCCGGACAGGAAATTTTCTCTAGAAAAAGGAGGGGGATAAGAGCACAGCATCTCGTGACGCAAGAGAGCCGATTCGGCAAATCATGCTTAATTCCGAGTCGAAGCAGAAGTCCTACAGAGTTGACGATCCAGATCGACGACGCTGGCGTGGGCGACCTTCTCCACGGAGTCGTCGTCGGTGCCCATCGAAAGGAGACCGGGGAGTTTCATTACGATATGATTCCCGTATCTTTCTTCCAGAGCCCGAGCTTTGCGAGAAAGACGTATCAGAAAAAAGCCACCGAGCTCGCGCTGAATCTCCTATACCAGATGAAACTCGAAGAGAATGAAGAGATCGAGATATGCAGCAGCTTCCTCTTCGACGAGACACGACCACATCTAGCCGAGAAATACGGAAAGACAAGAGTCAAGACCGCAGTGATAACTGGAGACGCCCAGAACAACGTGGAAACAGCTTACCTGGACGAGATCAGGAACCTAGGCTACGAGCCCATTATCGAGCGAGATGAGAAGCGGGCGAGAAGCTTCTTTCACATGCTCAAGTGGGTCAAGAACAACCCTGAACGGCTCAGATACGCCAAGACCGGCTGGCCACGACTCAGGAGATACATCAACCTGCCAAGAAAGCATGACAGTCCCCACTCGACCTGTTAAACCAACTGTGGATTAGAAAGGAATAAGTCGCGTCCCTCGCATCACACTACCAGCTATGAGCCTACTGGACATGATCGCGGGCGAGATGCTCCTCGTCCCAGGCGTGGAGATGAAGGACCATGGAGATGAAGAAATCGAGTTGCATGTTGGCGGAAAGTCGTTCGCGCACATCCACAGCCCTGATCGGATAGAGCTTCGGTTGCCACGCGACCTCAAAGAGGTTATGATCAGCCAAGGCACAGTTTCCCGTTCCCCGGAAGTTCACGACCGTGAAGGATGGGTCATTCTCAAACTGGGACCCAGACCAGATCTCCGCCACATAATGAGGATCCTGCAACAGTCCTACCGGTTCGCCTCTGCCACGGTATAGCCTGTGGCGCACGACCGTCTTCTGAACGCTTATACTGTAACTATTCTTTAGACCGTGTCATGCCCCTGGATCGTGGAAAGGTCTTCGCCCACATCGACAAGAACCTCCCACAACACATCGCCAAACTCCAGGAACTAGTCCGCCAACCCTCCATCTCCCCAGAGAACAAGGGAGTCAGAGAATGCGCGAACCTCATCCTCCAATATCTCACAGATCTAGGCTGCAAAGGCGGCCTCGAGGAGACCGCAGGAAACCCAGTAGTCTATGCTCGTTATGATGCAGGCGCTGAGAAGACAATTGTTGTCTACATGATGTATGATACGATGCCTGTTGACGAGCCAGGCTGGCGCGTAGATCCGCTAGCCGGAACCTTGACTGATGTTCCACCTTTCGGTCGATGCCTGGTTGCTAGAGGAGCAGTCAACACGAAGGGAGAACTGCGCGGGTTCCTGAACGCATGCGAGTCGATCAAGGCCACCCGCCAAAAATTGCCGGTCAACCTGATCTTCGTTGTTGAAGGAGAGGAAGAGCTCGGAAGCCGCCACCTACCCGAGTTCGTCACAAAGCACGAGAAAGAGCTGCAAGAAGCCGAGGCCGTCCTCTTTCCGTTCTGCTCAGAGGACCGTACTGGCAAAGTCGTAATGTATCTGGGCGTCAAAGGAATCGTATACTTCGAACTCGAACTCGACGGCGCAACCTGGGGAAAAGGACCCAAGGAGTTTGGAATACATGGAAGCAACAAGGCCTGGGTTGACAGCCCAGCCTGGAGAATGATCCAGGCATTATCCACGATGACGGGTCCCGACGGCAACAAGGTGACCATCCAGGACTTTTACCGCCACGCGCAGGTTCCGACCAAGGAGGACCGTGAGCTTCTGCCCAAGCTGGAGAAGACCTTCAACGATGCTGCCGTTAGGGAAGAGATGAAGGTCGACAGGTTCATCGGCGACGCTCACGGTATCGAGGCGTTGAAGAAGTATCTTTTTGATCCAACCCTCAACATCAACGGCATAGTAAGCGGCTACACAGGACCCGAGACAAAGACCCTCCTCCCCCACAAGATCGCGGTCAAGATGGATGTTCGCCTGGTACCAAACATGAGGAAAGACGACGTGATGCCGATGATCAGAAACCATCTGGACGCGTACGGCTTCAAGGACGTCCAGATACGCGTCGTAGAATCAGGATACGGATGGTCACGGACAAGCTATCAAAGCCCCCCCGCCCAAGCCGTCATCAAATCCTACAAGGAGCTAGGAAAAGATCCGGAGCTATGGCCCACCATCGCGGGCAGCGCACCATTCGCACTGTTCAACCGAAAACCGATCAACCTTCCGGTAGTGATCGGAGGACTCGGCCACGGAGCCCTGCAGCATTCGCCGAACGAGTACATTGTCATCGATGAAAAAGGGCCTACTGGCGGCTTGGCATCGATGGAGAAGTCCTTCGTTACAATTCTAGACAATTTTGGTAAGATGGCTAGTTAGCACATTCGAATCGTTCTCGCCAAGGGACTGATTGCTCGGCTAATGTGTGCTCTTAAGTTTGCTCTTGAAAGGGTTGCTAATCTTTCGACTCGAACCAGTCCGCTTTCTAGATCTGTTCGTCTTCTTCTGCCGATTCCTGATGCGAAAGGTTCTTGACTGACGCGGCAACCCTGTTCAGTTCGGTCTTGCGTCTGGACTAGTATATCTACGTTGGACCGTGGATCGGGTTAGACAGCGAAGTTCTCAGACAGTCAAGGTCGCATCAGACCTAATTCCCTTCTTTGCTATCAATATCATCGGTAACCTTCTTAGCTTGAGAGCTAACCGTGTGGGGAGACGAACTTGGAACTAGGACCAGAAGCCGAAGAAGAAGAAATCGACGTAATATGGGACGAAAACGGGACGGCGAGGTACAGGCTACTGAAAGATCATAGAATTGTGGACTTCGATGGCCACAACATCGCCTGGATGGACGAAGACGGGTTCATCTACGACTACAACGGACACTACAAAGCCTTCTACGAGAACGGTATCCTGCGCGATCCAGCAGGCGCTGTTATCGGACAGGGTCAAGACCCTGCAGGCCCCAAACCAGTTCTCCCCAACAAGGGTCTGATTCCAGGAGCAACTAGACCCGAGAAACCTCCCGATAAGCCCAAAGTGAAAAAAGACAAGGATTCTCCGAAGAAACCGGAGGCTTCACTCCTCTGGTCCCAGAAGATGCTTGAAGAGCTGTAAGCGCATCGATTTGACAGAGCGGATCCTCGTCGGACAGAGGCCTAATTCTCGGGGTGCCACCAATTCTGCCGGAAGCCTATTGATTAGAAATTCGTAATTCCTTTCAAGTGTTCAGGCTGGAAGGAATCACTTCGGATCCCTGCTCAAGTTGACCCTGTACTATCTTCCAATCGCTATCTTCGTAGCGGTATACGTTCTGATAGTGCTACGAAACCTCCGATGGTTTCGCATACCAGTCTGGACCATCATGATGGCAGGAGCTGTCGCAATGATCTTCTCAGGGGCGATTCCGCTAGGAGATGCTTACGCATCAATCAATCTCGATGTGATCTTCTTCCTGCTCGGAATGTTTTCCGTGGTCGCTGCCATGGACCTCTCCGGCCTCCTAGAGTACCTTACCTTGAGACTGCTGCGCGTGGCAAAGTCGCCGCAGAAAGCCTTCGGTCTAGTTCTGGTCGGAATAAGCATGATGTCCGCGTTCCTAGTGAACGACACATTGGCTCTGATGGCCACACCAATAATGTTGAGTGTGGCTAAGCAGCTTCGGGTCAGACCCGGAGTCTTTCTCATCACCCTCGCCTTAGGAGTGACCATTGGCAGCACAATGACGGCCATTGGTAATCCCCAGAACCTTCTGATCGCACTGTCAACAGGAATTCCGAATCCTATGCTGGATTTTCTGTACTATCTTGGCCCTCCAACATTTGTCGGGCTCGGAGTGACGTATCTTATTCTTCGATGGTACTACAGGAAAGAATTCACAAACACGACGCTAGCGCAACTCCAAGTTAATCCTCGAGAAGCGATCAAAGATCGGAAGTTGGCAAAGCTCTCCGGATGGGCCGCAGTGATAGTTGTGCTCGGATTCTTCCTTGTCGGCATCGCCGGGCTGTTCGGCGTTCAGGGAAATTTCAACCTTGGAACCATCTCACTCCTAGGAGCAACGATAGTATTCTTGGGCAGCGGGAGACGAAGAGAGATTCTAAGATCTGTCGACTGGGGGATCATTCTCTTCTTCATCTCGCTCTTTATAGTAATGCAGGCATTCTGGGAGTCAAATGCTCTCCAAAGCCTCATGACTTACCTGCCGGTTCTCAGCAAGTCGGATCCCGGGCTCTCGATCGTCACGATAATTTTGGCGAGCGCATTCTTCAGCCAACTCTTGAGCAATGTTCCATTTGTCGCAGTCTACATCAAAGCGATGCAAGCGGCAGGCTTCACCGGGGCCGATGTCAAACCCTGGATGGCGTTAGCAGGCGCCAGCACACTCGCTGGAGGAATCAGTCTCCTAGGTGCCGCCAGCAACGTCATTGTGCTGGAGGAGGCGGAGAGCCGAGGGTCAGGATTCGGCTTCGTTGAGTTCTCAAAGATCGGTCTTCTCGTAACAATTCCCAACCTTATCACCCTCTACCTCTTTCTAAGAGTGTTATAGCTCGAAATCCCACACTATCAAACACTCAAAGATCAATTGAACCGGTCGCATCGGTTTGACACCTTTCTGGCTGTTCAAATCGTTGTATCATATACCCGGCCCTCTCAAAGGGCGACTCAACTCCAAGAATAGGGAGAAAGGAAAAACAAACAATGGATTCCTCAGCAAAACGCAAAATAGGCGCTATCGCCCTGATCATCGCAGGAATCGGCGCATTCCTCGTACCCTTCCTTCTACACGGCCCTGCGCTACAAGCTTCAAGCAGCAACGGCGGCAACACAAACAACAATAACAACAACGGCGGAACCACGACTACTCCCGCTTCGTCCTGTACCACTAACTGTTCAACCGACACCAACCCGACAACATGCACTTCTGACGACAGTACAAACCCAAGTGGCCATACGAACGAAGGCTTGCATCTCGCAAAGGGACACGACAAACAAGACAAGCCAGACACATCACTAGTGGGCAAAGCACACGGGTTCATGGAGGCT
>Ga0209761_1000512_pt1 | contig 23695 bp, 19 predicted proteins | sample GraSoi013_1_40cm_4_FD_185818 | JGI IMG/M metagenome (GOLD analysis project Ga0209761, IMG submission 185818) | Grasslands soil microbial communities from the Angelo Coastal Reserve, California, USA - Sample 09_25_2013_1_40cm (SPAdes) (version 2) | ecosystem: Environmental > Terrestrial > Soil >...
CTGAAAGGCCTGATTCGGCTAAGATCTGAAGACTGTCGGAACCGCGATTGGTACTATGTAGAGAATGAGCCATGTAAACGGAACAGCGGTAAGAAAAGATAGGGCAACCTGGGCCCAAGTGTGGTATCCCAGTGTTACTCTTGCATCTCCAAGAACCAGGCCAACAACTAGGACCAGGAAAGGAAGAGCTCCAAAGCTAGACAAAATGGGGACCGAAGGTCCAGTTATGCCCCAAGTATGGATGCTCACTTTCGTCAAGTATTTTGTGATAACGGCTGCCAGCGCAGTATTGCCGACATAGGCAAACATTAGCCCGCTGAATATGAACGGCGCACCAAGAAATCTCAACGTTACGAGTCCGACAATGTATGAAAAGATCGCTGTCGCGAAGGGTACAGGTCTATCCTCCCTGTCCTCAACATTCACGCTTTCTTGGAAAGTCGTCCATACAATAGGAGAGAGATACCCTGAATCATAGACGCGAAGATGACAGAGATCATCAGGTAGAACCATGCGCTTCCCGTTGAGAATGATAACGCCAGAAAAACATAGAAAGAGAATAGTGGAGGCATGAATGCAATAGAGATTGCATGCCAAAGCCTAGGCCGAATCTGGGTTTCCAAGACTCTCAACCTTCGTGAAGCTGACATCCCGCAGATATTAGCGGACCAAGAGAAAATCCTCTAGTCTTCAAACCTCATAATGATTTCACGATCCCTTTCACTGTTTCAATCTTGAACTTTGGATCATTGCCAATCGGAAAGTATGGGTAGACTACCGGAAGTGTTACTCCCGCTTGGCTGAAAGACTTCACGTATTGAACTAGTTCTTCGCTCCGAGGATTGGCCAGGCTTACTCTGAGTAGTACTTTGGGCACTTCGACAGGACCATTCTTCCACTCTTCGCTCGATCTGAAGGATGAAATCGCTTCTGCGGTCCCGTCTTGCACGAACATCTCGTGATACTGAGGAGCAGAGTCGTAGTTCAGAAACTCCTGCAGCATCAGCCTCTGGGCTGCTTCGTCACTTTGCGAGGAATAGAAGATCTTCAGATAACATGCAAAGTCAATCTCTGCGCCCCTCTCAACCCTAACACCCGCTATTAGCGCGGCAGCATGCTGGGGAGAGCAGAAATTCAGGAGTAGACCGTCCGCCTTGCTGGCGGCACGTTTGGCGATTCCCAGTTTGAGAGCTGCAACGTAGACTTCTGGACGCTTGACTCCTTGAGGAAACTCTCCAAAGTCTTTCTTGAGTTCATCGAGTCGTTGGAGCATTGCGCTTACCGTTCTGCCTGGCTGGGGACCCGGAGACCCTGTTCCCACTCCTAAGACGAGGCGGTTGGAGGAGAGAGCTTGAAGTGTCTGGACCCTACGGGTCAGTAGCTGTGGATCATGTTCTAGCAATCGTATGACCCCGCTTCCCGAGTGGACACTTTTCGTCAGAGCGAGAATTGACGATGCAATTTCTAGGGATTCATAGCCGATCCGCATGTCGGGAACAAAGATGCGTGAAACCCTATCACTCAGCTCCAGTGCCACGGCTGTCTCTTTGATTTCGTGAGGTGAGAATACTCCGGGTCGGAGCGCGAACCCTATCTTTTCTGAACTCAAGTTTGCTCGAGAGAGTCCCGGCGGGACAATAAACCGTTCGGAAAGGTCATACAACAGATCCTGTGACGCGACATGTGGCATGTGACTGAACTTGTGCTGGCCGGGTTGAACTTCTCTAAAATTCCAGCTGTGTCGCGTTACTCTCGTGAGGGTTGATGAACAAGAATACGCTTGGCTCCTTGGCGGTCATTCTCGTGGGTGTAGCTGCATTCGGAACCATGCTTGCATTCTTTGAACAACCAACCGCCTGCCCATGCAATAGCTCTTCAAATCCCTGGTATCCGTGCATACACAACCCCTGCCCCAAAGAAGCAATGACTGTTCAATCCTATCGGATCAACACGCCGACGAACCTTACTCTGAACATATTTAACGCGGGTGCCTCCTCGAAAGCTCTCATAGCGTACTATGTCAAAGACTCCACCAGCGCGCAATATGCCAATAGCAATTGGTCAGGACCGAACATCCCTCCAGCTGTAGTTATCTCCGTCAACATACTCATAGACGGACGAGCTTTCACATTCCAGACAAGGATGTCATACTCTGTGACAATTGTAGACTCGACCTATGACCAGTTCACCTTCACCACAAGCTAGCGCTTGCGAGTATATAGAATTCTATATCCGGATTTCGCACGTGCACCCGCTCTTCTTGTAACCGCGATTTGCTATCGTTGAGCCTTCAAGGTCTAAGTTCCAGCAGTCATAGATTTGATTTTGTCGAGGGCTGTCTCACGCGGCTACCCAGAAAGAAGGCAGGCCTCGAGATTCAGGCAAAGGTCTGCGATAAATGCGGACAGCTCATACTTACCTACCCGCAAACCATGAGTTGCATAGTCTGCGGTGGACCACTGAAACTGGTCAAGGGCGCACGCTGAAGCAAGCAACAGCAGGCGATCTGGGTCGCCTCGCTGGTCCCAGCCCAGCGACCTGTTAAGTTGATTCGTGAAGAACGGGAATGCCAGAGTTGTCAGTGTCTTAAGGCTGCTTGGATTGAGACAGTCAGTTGTCCATCAGTCTGTATCGCATCCAGCAAGTGGGTATAGGCGGGAATCGGATTGTGGCTTCTGTGGAGATACGAGAAATGGATTCCGTTCACTTCGGAACGAAGCACTGTATAGGCGTCAGCTGCAATCCTGATTCCCCCTCCAATCGGGTTCCGGGAGAGGGTTTGTCTGACTTTTTCGGGAACTGGGATACCAAACTTCTGGCTTACGAATAGTAGATTCTTCAGTCCTGAAGGAATGGATACCTGTACGAAGATTGGTGCCTTGAGGCCTCGGGAACGAAGCCTGTCCACATGGCGTAGCACAAGGTCATCGTCGAACGCTGTATTTGTTACAACATAGTCCGCTCCAGCATCTACCTTGCGCAGTGTCCGAGAAGTCTCTCGTTCTTGATCCTCAGCATACTGGTTCGTTACAGCCCCGATGCAGGGCCGCTGACCGTCGAAGACGGACAGGACTCCTCGAATCAGATCCTCTGTTTTTCTGAAATCGTAATCTTCGATCCGCTGTCCGGGATATGGATCGCCAAAGACGACTAGGAAATTATCCAGACCTTTCTTGAAGAGTGAAGGAACTAGGGCTAGGTCTGATCGGCGAAAGTCTCTGCATGTCAGGGAGGGAACAGCCTCAGCGCCTGTCTTTCTGACTATGACTGCTGAAGCGAGACTCCTTGTCTGTGGAGTAACTCTGAATCCTGCGGGATAGCTGGGATCATCTTCTCCATTCCTCAAAGCCGGAATGGTGATCGCGTCAACGCGGCCCTGCAAGATGGGCAGGTGAGCCGGGATGACGCGGTCCGGTATTAGCTCAACCGTTACAATGGGGTGATTATTCGCCGCGTCTGAGAGTCTCAGATGGAAGCCTCCCTTGCGAGTTCTGCACCTTTGACGGTGCTGATGAGTTTCGCGAAAGTCACATCCCATGTTCTGGTCCTCAGTCCGCAGTCTGGGTTGGCCCAGATCTTCGCGGGATCTCCTACGACCTTCGCGGCGTAGAGTAGTCGGTCGCGTACGAGTTCGGGCGATTCTAGGATGTTCCGTCCTGCTTCTTTCCCTGAGCCGGGTGGGACGTGTCCGGAGAAGTCGTGAACGTGGACGACTCCGACGCCAAACTCGCCGTCGTAACCGTTCTGGATGAAGTACTCTAGGTCACGGTATCCTTCTCGATGCTTAGCGTCAACCCCTAGACTTGTACCGTCTCTGTTGGCGAATTCTAGTGCGAGGTGGGTGCACTTGTCGAGTTTTGGAGCGTATTGTGCGAGTACTTTGTATCCTATCTCGGAGGGATAGCATGTGTGGTCACTGAATTTGCAGTTGAATCCTCGAACAGTCTCATTCCAGCCCTCGACAAACAGGTCCATGTCAGCAGGCTCGGGGTGAGTAGTGATGGCCGGCTCATCGATCTGAATCCACTCCGCACCAGCATCGACTAGGTCGCGGATCTCTGGACGGATCACCTGCTGAACAAAGTCCAGTAGGAACTCTCTCTTCGCCTCCTGCTTCTGCTTCTTGAGACTCAGGCTGGTTCGTCCGCCGGAGTAGTGGCCGCTGAAGGACCAGTCGACTAGCGTGTAGGGTCCGGTAATCGGGACCTTCAGCTGTCCCTTCGCATTCTTCTTGACGTCGAGGAATTCTTGGAGATAGATCGGATGCTTACGGTAGATCTTGGACTCGGCGACAGCCTTGTTGAAGTATTTGTAATCGAACGACTGGACGTGACCGAGGACTCTCATTCCCTCGACGCCCCGGATCACGTGTTCGTACATCTCCACCCGTTGCTGCTCTCCTCCAACTCCGACATTGTCGAGACCGGTCTGCTCGAAGAGTCTCAATCCATAGATTGTCGAGAGCTCTAGTAGTTCTCGAACGCGATCGTTCTGCTCCTGCGCGGCAAGTAGTTGTTTGGCGCGGTCTTGAAAATCTGGAATACCTAATCGCTGAGCCCATTCCTCAGCCTCCACTAGGTCCTTGCTCGAGAGCGGCTGGGTCAGGCCCTTCGTTCGCCATCGGGGCTTCGCTAAGCTTCCGATCTCTTGAACAGGATACAACTTCGACATCTACCGAGCCTCCTCAATCAACCTAGTAGCATCGCCAAGCGCTCGTGCTTTGACGTCCGCGACTTTTCGCGGCACGAATTTGAGGTCTGAGTTTGGAACCAGGACAACGTCTCCACCGATGACATGTTTCGATACACGCGTCGCAGTTTCGGCGATCCACTTCGGATTCTCCGCGTTTGACTCGCGTCCATCTATTATGCCCAGGGCGAGCTTCTTCGTGGTCTCGATCTTCAATTTGGAATAGTCTGTCTCGAACAGGTCAAACCCTACTGTGTCGACGGGGAGTTTCAGAAGATCTGGCAGGATGGTCGTCGCGTCGCCGAAGTATGTGTGGACTGAGAACTTTGCCTGGATGCCGTCCACCGTCTTTCGTAGCGCGGCGAATGCGTTGTCGAGTTCTGCTTTGCCAAGTGCTTGTTCTCTGTAGGGTCGATAGACGAGGCATGGTTCTGAGAGCTGGAATCGTGAAACACCCGCATCTTTCAATCGCTTGATTATTTCATGTTCGGCCGCAGCCACCTCCGAAAGAAGGTCGGATTGACTTGTGTAGTGTAGATTCTCTGATAGTTCGGAGAAGGTGTAGGGTCCGGGGAGGGTTACTTTCCAGCCCTTGGTTCTCGGTAGAAGGTCGGCGCGTATGAAATTCTTGGGCTCGAATGCCTGGACGCCTATTTCCCCTGCGATGGTTGGTTTCTTGTAAAATGTGTTGGTGTCGAACCATCGATCATAACGAGTCCCAGTTGTAACGCCGTCCAGTGATTCGACGATCGGTCTCAGCTGATCCTGCCAGGCGAATGCTCCATCTGAGAAGGTTTCGAAGCCTGAGTCGTCTTGCAGTTTTACTAACTCCAGCGTGTCCTGTTCGATTTGTTTCTTGACGGTATCGAGATCAGTTTTTGCTCTGTCGTAAGATCGTGTTAGTTTTATGAGTTGTTCCGAGCGGGGATAGATTCCGCCAAGCTGGGCTTTGGGGGACATGACTTGTTCTCATAGGTTTCAATTATTCCAATTATATAAGTTCTGTTGTACCAATATTCCAATGGGAATTACATATTCGTTCAGGAATCTATTCCGAAGGGAATATCAGATAGCCGCTCGCTAGTGAATAGTAATTATGCTGCCTCCCCTCGACGAGATCCCGAAGAAACGCAAAGAACTAGGCTTAACGCAGTCCAAACTCGCGCAGCTAGCGGGAGTCAGCCAATCAATAATCGCAAAGATCGAATCCGGAACAGTTGACCCGTCATACTCGATAGCAAAACGGTTGGTCGAAGCACTAGAGAAGCAGAGCATCCAGACCTCGCGACCCAGAGTCAGCGAGATTATGAGCAAACCCGTCATCTCTGTCTCCAAGACCCAATTCGTCCGAGACGCTGTGGATCTTATGAGAAAGCGAGGCTACTCGCAACTCCCCGTGTTCGATGGAAACAGGTGCGTCGGAAGCATCTCCGAAAAGACCATCCTTGATCGTGCCGCCCGCGGAGAACCGCTGGAATCTCTACTCAATAACCGAGTCAGGGACATCATGGACTCTCCTCTCCCAATGGTCAATGACGATACGCCGTTGGAAATGGTTCTGGGCCTATTGCAAGGAAACTACGGCGTCCTGGTAACAAAGGGAGAGAGCACTATCGGGATACTGACAAAGTCTGACATCTTGAAAGTCAAGCAATAGCACCCCTACTGGCCTCATCACGGGTCGCACAGCCGTTAGACGGCTTCGTGATGTGGAATTGTTTCCGCTGAAGGTTCATCGTAGTAACAGCATCCATATCCAAGATTGCGCTCTGCTTCCTCTCAGCTCAAGATTACCAGTCAGGACGGTTGTAAGTGAACAGGTCGCAAATGAGAAACGGATTGATCACATGCTAACCATATTCGGCAAGAAAAAGAAAGACGATTCTACTGTTCAGATAGACAATGGGACGGACGCCGGTCAAGCAGCTTCTCAAACGTCATCGATGCCACCCGAGTCGATGCAACCACAGGCTCCTGTTCCAACAGCCCGTCAGGATCAGTCTACGACCTGGCCAACGCAGGGCCCTGTAATGGGCCAGACAACTCCTCCACCTCCAGCACCCTCGATGAGACAAATCACCCCGGGACCCGCACAGGGACCCACGCCGAGACAGCTCCCCCTGGACGCGTCATTCCCTTCGGAAGAAACCTCTCTATCGAGAATCCTGCAATCGCTACTCCAAGACATCCCGACATCTACCGGGTCCACCTTCGGTCCAATGCGTGAAAGCACTCCCGAGTACGTCCCACCACGAGCCACTCCCCCGAGTAGGGCTATGGTAATTGGCCAGAAAGATGATGAGGGAGGATGGGAGGAACAAGGAAAACCCTCTGCGAGCAAGCAACCCCCGAGCATTCCAAGCGCGCCAATTATCAGACCAACTAGCACGCCAGGAGCCCAAGTTCCAACAGGAAAGGCTACTACTACGCCCTCACCAATTCCTCAGCCTGCACCTCCCCCGATTCAACCGAAACAGAACCAGCCTACTGAAAAGTCACAGGATAAACCTACAAAAGCGGACAAGCCTGCAAAGGAAGCTCCGCCACAGAAGGCGAAAAAGGCTCCGCAGAATTTCGATCACATTTTCGAGTTGACTCAAGGAAACCTGGAGAGCCCGGGTTTTGTCATTATCAACGGCCTGCCGGGAGCCGGCAAGACAACTCTCTGCTCAGGCCTCACAGCCAACTATCTGAAGAGGGGTGATCCGTGTCTCTACGTGACCTATGATCAAGCTCCCACCACGCTCCGAGAACAGATGAAGAAGCTCGGATCGGATCCGTCACAATACGAATCTCAATACCGGTTCGTCATTGTCGACGGTTACGCGTCCCAGTCTGATTCATTCAGTATGGAAGCGGCCTACCTGGATCAGCCCTTCAACTTCGAAAACATACAGGATACGCTGGTCCGGAACAGTCAGGTATTCATGGGCGAGAAGATCAGAGTCATCTTTGACTCCATCGACAAACTAGCAACAAAGGTCCCGCAGAAAGACTTCGCCAAGAGCTTCACGGAGCTTGCGGGAAAGCTCAAAGACTCGGGCGCGACGCTCATCGTCACCGTCGATATGTCAGAGCTGCCAAAGGATCTGGCTGGCTCATTGACTGACATGGCAGATTGTGTCGCAGATCTTTCCAAGGATGCCTCGGATCCGAGCGAGCGAGAGTTGAAGGTTCAGAGACTCAACCAGAAGCCGGCAAAGATTGATCCTGAGACATTCGAGATCGATTCGAGCAAAGGACTAGTCTTCGTGTAAGACAGCGTCTCCCCTGACCTCGATTTAGTCTTGTAGACTGCGAAAACCGTATGCCGGCGTGGTTTGCTTCTTCCCTTCTATGTGAAAAGGATGGAAGTAGAACCATATCAGGTCAACGATCACAAAGATTAGCCAAAGGAAACACAAACCAATTAGGATTTTTGTTAGGGTTACTCTCCAGTTCACGGAGTTCTCGCCAGACTCTCTCGAGCGAAACTTGGGGACGCATCCTCGCCAGCGTCCGTAGCTGAATTCGGCTACGGGCGGTTAGAGGAACTTGTTGCCGATGCCCATGGCCTCGTTCGTCTTTGCGATAGACCGGCGGCCTTCGTTCTCCAATCCTGTAAGCGCTCGTATAGCGTCCACGTTCTCGGGCACGACCACGCTCTCGTTGTGCACCTGATACACCATATTCGCTTCGCCATCAGTCACGTCGAGGATGTCTTCCCAGAAGGCTACCTCCCACATGTCAGCCCTCACTCGTCCCAGGTCCCGCATCATCTCGGCCACTGCGTTCATGCTATCCACTCCATCAGAGGTTCTGACTGGCGCCAGCCTCGGCGCGCTCTTCAATGCCTTCAGAACATCCTTCTTCTCCGGCTCTCCCTTGAGCTGGACCATCGCGAAATGCAAGTGTCCGAGGTTAAAGGGCCCCCTAGCAGCCATCGTAGTAATGTTCAGTTTCGGAATGATCGTCTGAGCGTCAGGACCCTGGTGCGAAGGAATGTGAGCCTCTGGGACGACTGTATTGATCAGACCTGTCTTATGGCTCTCCCACGGGTCAGTGCCTCTCCTGAACAGGACAACCCTCGCCTTCTTGACGCCTATCGTATTCTGAAGCGTTCCTACAGTTCTGCAAATCCCGGTTGTGTTGCAGCTCACCACTCTCGTCGCGCCGCGGTTGAGATTCTCCTCATAATTACACTGGGCGACAAAAGATGACCCAGTCAGCTCGTGTTTTTCTCCACCCTGGAAAATTGATTTGATCCCGGCTTTGTCATACATGACCTTGTTCTTTGCCCCTAGTCCCGCTGGAGTACAATCGACAATTATGTCGATCTTTCTCAACAACTCCTCAAGTGTCCCGGCAACCTCAATCCCAGCCTTTTTCATGTCAGGCAGTTTTTCTGGGACCGAAGCGTAGATCTGGTAACCTTTCTTCTCGCCCAGCTTGACGCGGTAGTCTCCTACAACATCAGAGACTCCGACAAGTTTCATGTCGTTCTGTTTTGAAACGGCATCAGCGACTCGTTTTCCAATGACTCCGAATCCGTTAACTCCTACCCTGGCCGCGGCTTTGGGCATTTTGATGATTCTCTCGAGAAAGAGCTTGATACGGCTCTCTTTTAGCCCTAACGGGTAGAATCCTGCATCTGGAGACGGGCTTTAATACTAGCCCGTCGTTATGATGGTAAGCTTTCAGCTTAACAAGTATAGTGAGGAATTAAGGAAGGTCAGTGAATTATGGAGGTTAAATTTTCATGGTTGAACCGTCGCAGTACGCTTCGACAACAAAATACGTAGTCAAAGCAAAATTCGATGTCCAAGGCGTCGTAGAGAAGCCTGATGTTGTAGGTGCCGTTTTCGGCCAGACAGAAGGCCTTTTTGGCCCAGATCTAGACTTACGAGAACTACAAAAATCCGGACGCATAGGCAGGATCGAAATTAATCTAGACTCTAAACACGATAAGACAGCGGGCTCAATTGTCATCCCATCAAGCCTCGACAAAGTCTCGACAGCCATTATCGCGGCCGCGATCGAGAGCGTGGATCGTATCGGACCTTGCGAAGCAAAGATCAGCCTTGAGAAGGTTGAGGATGTCCGAGAGGAGAAGCGCAAAGCAATTCTGACCAAGGCCAAAGATATTCTTCGAAAATGGGTCGTCGAATCTTCCCCTAGCACCGAGGAGGTCGTCAAGGAGGTTGCCGGGTCACTTCGTGGAGTCGATGTCATAGAATACGGCCCCGAGAAACTCCCAGCCGGACCTGAGGCTGAGAGAGGAGACATCATAGTCGTAGAAGGCAGAGCAGATGTCATCCTGCTCATGAAGGTCGGCATCCGGAACGTAATCGCACTAAATGGCACAAAGGTTCCGGAAACTATCATCAAGCTCACGAAGGACCGAGAAGTTACGGCGTTCCTCGACGGAGATAGAGCAGGTGACCTGATCTTGAAGGAACTGACACAGGTTGCTGAGATCGACTATGTGGCTCGCGCTCCCTTTGGGAAAGAAGTAGAGGAACTCACACCCAAGGAAATCATGAGGGCTCTACGCGAACGCGTGCCGCTCAACATGGCAAAGCCGATCGAGAGACCGCAATTCGCCAGACCCGAAAGAACCGAACGTCCTTACCAGGAGAAATCCTACACCGAGAGAGCCTATGGTCCAAGAGAACAGGGCTACGGTTCTCCTGAAATTACTGTTCGCGCATCTGTTCCGGCCGAGAAACCGAACCTCCCTCCGCCGGTCTTCGACGCCGCGAAGGATCTACGCGGAACCTTGGAGGCGGTAGTGTTTGACGAGGCAGGTAAGGAGTTGTCTAAGATGCCGGTAAGCGAGCTTGCGGAGAAGATACCGAGCCTTGAAAACTCTCACCTTGTTCTTTTCGACGGCGTGGTCACTCAGAGACTTCTGGACATCGCCGCAGGAAAGGGCATAAAATACGTGATTGGAGATCGAGTATCAGACGGGGCGAAAAAGCCAGCTAACGTTAGCGTTCTAACGCTCAGCGACTTATCCTCGTTTGGTCCCAACTGAAAGGCTGGCTTGCGCGGGCGGAATAGCTAGCAACTGATCCTCTGATACACCAAGAATTTCCAGTATACGTGCGGCCGCAGGCACAATCTGATTCTGGACATAGTAATCATAGCCCACATCCTCCACTGTGGCCTTGTAGTGAGGCTCTGCTTTTTGAAACAGTTTTCCGGGTCTCTTGGTTATCACGAAGCCGACTTTGTCTCCGGCCGTAACCGGCCAGCCGTCCTTCGCCATCTTCTTCGCAACTTCCACATGTGGAGCATTAACTTCGTACGCTTCGACGGGCTTTGTCAGAGTCTTCCATACAATGAACGATGATAGGGGAAGATTCTTCGTTTTGAGGTTCCTCGTCAAATCTTGAACGTAGGCTGTCGCTCTCGACGGGTTAGCGTCTTCCAAGACCATTCTCAGAACCGTGTTCTGTACATCCCGAGCTAGGTTGGACCAGTCCCCTCTGACCGCCTCGAGACCCACAACGTCGATCTGTCCATCGGTTCTGAGGCCTGCATATTTCTTCTTGGCCTCTGTGAAGAGTATTCTCTTGTAGACCTCAGATAGGTTGATTTCGAGCCCGAGCTGTCGATCGATCTCGCCCTGGAACTTCTGGACAAGTTTCTCATCATAGTTCACGAAGAGACTATCTGTATCACCATAGAAGACGCTGAGTCCGAGGCTCTTCGCCAGGGATATCGCGCGGTTGATCGTCTCTCTTCCCAAAGCAGCGGCTGATTCCGCGACCTCTTTCGAATACCAACGAGCGCCGGCCCAGCCCGCGTAACCGTAGACCGCGTTTGTCATGACTTTGATGGCTTTCTCACGGGCCTTGAGCAGAGGATACCTCGAATCGCTCTTGGCTGTGCGCTTGAGCTCGGCCTTAGTCGTCTTGCGGGCTTCGATGAGTTTGGTGAGAACTATTCTGTAGAACCCTGAGGGGTTCTCTCTGAATCGGTGTTTGACTTCAGGGACTTCGAAGGCATCCTCCTTCTCTTTTCCGGTGACGAGCGTGTCGGGAGAAATGTTGTATTTGATCATCAAGCTTGGATACATGGACGAGAAGTCGAGGCTGGCGACGTTATCATGTAGCCCAACCTTCGGCTCGAGGACAATCGCTCCCTTGTATGGAATGATGGGCTGTTCGGTTCTAGAAGGTATCAGCTGGCCAAGATTGTGGGTCTCCATCATTAGGTAGTTGTCGACCCGGAATCCTACGGCCGCAGCAATCACCTGGTCAGGCGGCAATCCGGATAGCGCTGATATCTGGATGACATAGTCAATCGCTTCCTCTCCGATCCTTAGGATGGTTTCGGTTTGTTCCTCCACTTGCTTGACTAGGATTTTTCTCTGGTCCGGTTTTGACCAGTAGTCGAAATAGGCGGTCTCATCGATAGGCTTCTGATTCGATGATTGGATTCCAAGATATTTCGCGACGTTCTCGATGGTCTTGTTCTTTACCTCATACAGGTCCTCGGCGAAATTGAGAAGATCAACATTCGCTCGTCCGATCAGTGAGTAGTGCCCATAGAGGCTCTGATGTGGTGGACCCTGATCTCGGCCGACTCTGAGCGGGGTCTTGCTCTTGTTAGCCCTCTTCACAAGATAGGGCCAGTGGATACCGTTTCCTTCAAAGCTCAAAACAAAGTCTGGATTGGACTTGATGACGTCTTCGCCGAACCTCTGGATGGTACTCTCGTCGGAGTGGGCTTGCGTCAGAAGAACTTGGTTTGCATCCTTGTTTGTTCTCCAACTGACGACCTGGACTGGGTCTCTTATGGCGCTGGGTGCGCCTATTTTGCTAACTGCTAGGAGCGAGAATGAGAAGAGATCTAAGCTAGGGGGTTCCTCCTTGGCTATCGCGTGGGGATGGTCTGTTGCTGTTAGTGTTTCTTGGACACTGAACTTCTTTGGGTCTATCGTTGAGGCGGTGGTATCCGCCTCGTACCACTGGCATGGCTTGATTCCATGGTCGTACTGGTACTTGATCGCTAGTCGGAGTTTCTCTTCAAAGGCTGCTTCAGCACCAGTTTTTTTTAGCGTTTCTCGTGCAGCCTTCTCCAGGAAGGCCGGGTCGTTACAGAACACCTTGAGGACGACTCGTTCGTCGGCCAGGAGTTTCTTCTTCTCAATCGTAGTATTTTCGATAGTGGAATGAGGTTTTTCTGCTTCCAACTTTTTCCTCAGTTCTTCCGGGTCCTGATCCTTTCTCGGTAGGAGGTAGAAGTAGGCTCGGTAGTTGTCGTCGATGACTAGGACTCTTTTTCCTTCGTGGGTGATGCCCCAGAGCCAGATCGACGATTTTCCCTCGTAGTTCTCATGGTTTAGGTCAAGCAGCCAGAAGGTTCGTCGCATAGTCCTGCTCACCGTTTTCTGTCTAAGGGTTTAAATTCGCGGGCCGGCCGCGGGGTCTTCTCGGATAGTCGAGATCATGGCGGAGAAGGCTAAGCAACCGGCAGACCACTGGGGAATCGCCCACATCTACTCAAGCTTCAACAATACCATGGTTCACATTACCGACTTGACTGGTGCAGAGACGATTTCTCGAAGTGCAGGGGGTCAGCATGTGAAGGCTGATCGATTGCAAGGAACCCCCTACGCAGCGATGCAAGCAGCCGCCGCTGCCGCAAAGGTTGCGAAAGACAAGGGAATCACTTCTCTGCATATTCGTGTTCGTGCACCTGGAGGTCATGGAGCCCGAACTCCTGGTCCCGGCGCCCAAGCAGCGATCCGAATGTTAGCTCGTCATGGTTTCCGGATTGGCAGGATTGAGGATGTCACTCCTGTTCCACATGACGGGACTCGTCGACCTGGCGGACGACGCGGTCGCCGCGTCTAGACTTCCAGGGAGTTTTTCTCACGTCCTACGCTTCTCAGATTCGGAAGATAGTGGGCAAGCATCAGAAGTGGCGGGCTGAAGAATGCCTGAACATGATTGCCTCAGAGAACGTGACAAGTCATACTGTTAGACAGCTTCTCTCAGGCGATATGGGCCACCGCTACCGGGCCGATGATCGGTTCTACAAGGGGACCCGGTTTATGGACGAACTCGAATCGTTTGGAGAGAAAATAGCGTGCGAGGTTTTCGGCGCCGACTGGGCTACGCTCCGACCACTCTCTGGACACTTGGCTGATATGATCATGGTCTCGACCCTCGTGAAGCCAGGTGGTTCTATTCTCACGGTCAGTCCTGCGGATGGAGGCTATCCGGGTCTAAGCGATCAAGCTGGATATCCAACATTCGTGAATGTTCGGAATCTGTATTTTCCATTCGATTCGGAACGGATGAATATCGATGCGGAGAAGGCTCGCGGGTTGATAGAGGATGAAAAGCCCTCGGTTGTCGTCTTTGGCCAATCCTTCTTTCTATTTCCACATCCTGTCAAGGAGCTGGCAGAAGCTTGCAGCAAGGCAGGATCTCGGATGGTCTACGATGGCTCCCACGTGCTTGGATTGATTGCTGGGGGCGAGTTCCAGAGGCCGCTTCAGGAAGGCGCGGAACTGTTACTGGGATCTACTCACAAAAGCCTGTTCGGTCCACAGGGAGGAATAATAGTTGGAAAGAAGGAGGTTGAGGCGGAAGTCAAGGGCCGACAGTTTCCTGGTCTGGTTGACAATGCTCACTGGAATCGAGTTGCTGCGCTGACTTTTGCGCTGGATGAAGCGCGTAGAAACGGTGGAAAATACGCGGCCCGCGTGATCGAAAATGCTAGGGTCTTGGCGAAGGGTCTGCACGAGAGGGGCGTGCCGGTAAAGTGCTCAGAGTACGGGTTCACGGCGTCTCACCAAGTATACTTGGACTTGAAAGACGAGAAGGAAATCGACAAGCTTACCCAGCGGCTGGAGGATGCGAATATCATCGTTGATCGTGGGATACGGATAGGCACCTGCGAAGCCACAAGACGTGGAATGAAGCCCACAGACATGGATAAAGTGGCGGAGCTCATTGGTCAAATCTACAAGGGTGGAGACCCTATGAAGATTCGTAGACAAGCGACCAAATTGAGGCGCGGATTCAATTCAATCCTCTACGCCTAGACGGAAGAACCGTCAGGAAGCAGGTTCTTATTCGGGCAACATACCTCTCTAGGGTATGTCTCTGCCCAAGCAGGGTGACACGGTGAAGGTTACCCTGTTGAACCGTGAGACGATCGAGGGTGTTGTTGAATGGGTAGATGGCAATGGTCTCTGGGTGAAAGGTACTGAGAGGTCGAGATGGGTTCCTCTGGAAGCTTTTACGGCGCCGCACGATTCTCATCCGATAGACGTGAAGGAAGAGCAGTCCGCAGCTTAGGCTTGATGAAGAGGCGCGCGACGGGACTTGGGTCGGACGTTGAGCCTTCCGTTTAGTCTCGCTTGGGCATTGTTCCTTGTCTTCGAGAAGATTGTGTTGAGGCTGCCGTGGCCGCTTCGAAGATTGGTTATCATGCAGTTTCCCGATGAATTCGCGGCCCAACAGGTAGTTGTTCGGTCTAGGACTCTTCGATAGAAGACTCGCGTTTCCAGACTAGGATGGCTCGGAAGCATCTGACGCTTGAGGTCTCTGGCTCTGTACCTGGGTCGTTAAATCCAGCACGTTCTTCAATTCCCTTTTCAAGATAAGTGGATCGTGGTTGAGGTTGAAGTAGTCTGCGAAAGTTATCGTTGTCCGCAGAAGCCTTGAGCGTCCGATCTTATCGTAACTGATTAGATCCATTTCCTTCAACTGTTTGACGTGTTGATATGCGAGTTTTCCTCTGACCCGTACGACGTGTGATTGCGGGATCGGCTGTCTAAGTGCTATGAACGATAAGGTTCTCAATGGACCTGGGGTTAAGAGAGGTCTGTTTGAGAGCTTCCTCACGTGCTTAGCAAACTGAGGACGTAGCTGCATCACAAACCTTCCATCAGGCAATTCTAGAACTTGGACTGGACTGTCCATGTTGGCGTAACGCTCGGCTATAGCTCGTGCAATCGATCGAATCTTCTCTTCGGATCTCGCACCGATTACTGATCCAATCGTCTTGAAATCTAGAGGCCTTCCCGAAACATAGAGCGCCGCCTCACATAGCTGCTGCTGCAGCAGCGCCGATGACTTGACTGCCGGTTCAGTCTGAGATTGTGCTTCCATTGCTCATCACTTCTATCCGAATATCTCCGAACTCTTCCATCTGGACTAATCCTACTTTTTTTTCTATGGCGAGAAAGAGTAGCATGATGAACATTCGGACCGCTTGTACTGTGTCTCCCTTGCCTAACAACTTGAGAAATGATAAGCTCTCGCCCGGAACAGTCTCGTCTAAGAGACGGCTGTAGAAAGCTTTGATCTCGTCTTCAATCTTGACCAGCCAGTCGTCCGCCTGCTCAAACACCGCAGGTGTCCGGGAAACTAGCTTAGCAGTCTCTGATGGCAGCAGTCTCTCGGCCCTCAGAACGTCAAGTATTCCCTTGAGAACCTCGTCAAGTGAAGTCGTTGTCGACTGGAATCTGATCGGGAACGCTAAAGGCGGAGGCACATAGTCCGTCGGCTTTTCAGGGGGAGGCCGCGGCGGTTCCTCCATCTTCAACACGAGTTCCGATTTCATCCGCAAAAGAACCGCAGAGGACAGTAATGCCGTCCCTGAGACTGAGAAGTCGATGAAGCCTCGACCTTTCATCTCCTTCATCAGACCGGTCAGAAGTTGGGACAAGTTCACGTCCCATGGCTTGACACGGTGCAAGTGGAGCAAGTCAAAGAGTACGGTGTATGGGCTCTTGAGCCAGTAAGTATCCTGCTCAGAGGTCAATCTTCGACTCCTCCCTTGTTCGGTAGGGAGATCACCTGGCTCTGTCCCTGATCGATGTAGACTCCAAAGACTCTGTCTGCGCGAGAAATCGTAGTGTCTTTCAGAGAGATCACGACGAACTGGGAATCCGTGCTCTTGGACTTGACCAATGTTGCCAGCCTCTTCGCGTTCAGAACATCTAGGTGGGCATCAATCTCGTCCATGATGTAGAAAGGCATCGGATGAATCTGCTGTAGCGCAAGTAGATAGCAGACCGTCGAGACCGACTTTTCTCCGCCACTTGCGGCTCCAATCGTGAGTTCGGTCTTTCCGGGGAATTGAAGGAATACATCTAGCCCTCCCTCGAATGGATTGTCGGGGCTGTCGAGCGCCATTCTTCCGTTCCCGCCGTTCGTAATGTCAGAAAAGATCTGGTGAAAGGTATCATTGACCTTCGTGAACGCGCCCATGAAGGTGTCCAGCTTTCTCTTCTCCAGTTCATTCATGAAGTCTAGAATGGCCAGCTTCTCTCTTTCCAGATCGCTTATTCTAACGGAGAGGTGCTTGTATCCATCCTTGATCTCCTCGTAGTCCTTGACCGCCAGCTGGTTAACCAGTCCTATCTCAGACAGCTCCCTTTCTAGGGCCGCCATGAGTTTCGTAGCGTCCTCGATAGCTTCAGGTGTGGTTTCGAGAGGTTTGTCGAAACCGAGATTTCGTAACTGTGCAGTCAGCATTGTCAGTTGCGTCTCAAGTTCTCTGAGACTCGCCTTCAGATCCGAGACGTTGGAGTTGAGAGGATCCATTCTGTCAATCAGCTGCGAAAGGGACTGTTCTATCTCGGAGAATCTATCTTCGTACTTTCTCCTCTCCTGACCGACTGAGGCAAGGGCGCCTACCAACCGAGCTTTTTCTTCAGTAAGCTTACTCATTTCTTGTTGCAGTTCTTCGGACTTTTTGTGCGCTCCCTCGACCCTTGATTCCTCTCGTCTGATTTCGGTCTCAAGGGCTCTCAGCTGAATCCGTACTTGGTCGTAGCCAGGTTTGAGAGTGTCAAGTGTGGACTGTGTAGAGGCAACTTTGCTGTCCAGTGATAGCTTCTCACGCAGCAGCGCCTCTGCTTCTGCGACCGCCTGATCTCGTTCGCGTTCCATCGCCATGATTGCTGTCCGTCTCTGTTCGATCTTCAGCTTGGAGAGCTCTTCCTCTCGCATGGAGAGGCGTCGTTTTATCTCGCCTTGTTTCTGGGCTATTTCCTCTAGTAGTTCCTGTTCGCGCTGCATCGAGTTCTGGAGACTGTCGATCCTCTTCTTCGTCTGTTGTAGCGACAGACGGGTCCTTTCGAGGCTCCTCTGAGCCATCTCAACATCGCGTGTGAGTGCTTCCCGCGTCTTGCTGGTGGAGACTCTGTCTTCTCTGAGTTTGACAATCTCCGATTCCAAGCGGTCAAGTTCGGATCGAGATCGCTGAACAATGGACTCTAGCGACTTGACCGTTCGCTCAAGACCCTCAAGGACGTTTGACCTTGGGATAAGGGTGGAAGCATCGAAGGGGGCTCGATAGTAGCCGCTTTCGAGACCTCCGCCCGGCTCGTACAGGTCGCCGCTTGTCACAACGCATCTCATGCCCTTCGCTGCGCTCAGGAAGGCTGCTCGCTGGTTTGTCGCGAGCATTGTATCGCCGAAGACGAATTCGACTGCCGAGGCTAATCCTTTCTCGGATTTGATGACGCTCGAGAGGGGTCCCACTATTCCGGGAGTCTGTTCATACTCATCGTTCGCCGGGGGTACTTCTAGGTCATCGAGTGGAATTATCTTGGCTCGGCCGAGTCTGGTCCGTTTTAGGCTCTCGACGCATTTGATGGCGACTCCTATGTCCTTTACCACGAGGGCTCTCATCCAGCCCGCGCTCGCTGCTTCGACGGCCTTGCTGTACTCATCACCGTACTTGATCAGCTCTTGTAGTCGCCCAAGAACTCCTTTGAGTGCTCCTTCTTCCGCCATCTCCTCTAGCTTCTGGAGCGCCTTCTCTTCTGCCTGAAGAGTATCAGCAATATTTCGTTGAGTGTTGAACTCGGTTACGGTCACTCGCGCTCTCTTCGCGACCTCGAGAGCCTCGTCAATCTCTTTGGTCCGCTGATCCTTGAGTTCAGAATACTCCTTCGCCTTCTCCTCAATATCCTGCAGTCTCTTCTCTTCCTCCTTCCCGAGCTTCTCCATTTCTCGAATTCTTTTCTTCAGCTCCTCGGCGAGGTTGGAGAATTCCTGGTGGCGAGCCTCGAGCGTCTGCAAGTGACTCGCAGTCAGGTCTAGTTTGGCCGAGCTGCCTTTGCTTGTTGCGATAAAGGTCGACAGTTCTTTTTCTAGTGCTGCTATTTCAGCATCGAGTGATTCGTGGATCTTTGAGTCAGCCGATAGAGATTCTCTGGTCTTTTGCAAAGCAGTGTTGAGCTTCTCGGCTTTCGCGTTTGCTTCCCCAAATCTTGCCTCTATGTTGGCCTTCTGAGCAGTCAGGTTTCTGATGGCAGTCGGGAGTTCTTTGAAATTGTTCTGGATTTGTTCTCCCTGATTCTGTAGAGATTCGATTTGCTTAGTTCGGGTATTTAGAATATCCTTGGCTGCTTCGGCTTCTGCTTTTGCTCTGACTACTCCATTGCTGGCCTCTGCGATCTTCCTTTCAACGTCGAAGAGTTCTTGATTGCCTTGGGTGACGGTGAGCTCTTCAAAGTATCGTCTCTCCGTCTCGACCTTGGACCTCTGGCTGGTAAGTTCGTCCCTCTGGTGTCTTAGGGCTTCGAGGTTCTTCTGCTCAATCTCAAGCTCCACGGAGGCACTGGTGCGCTTGTTTTCGAGAGCGACGATTTCTGAGGAGTAGATTCGCGCCTGCTGGTTTCCAATCTCTTTCTCAAGAAGCTTGGAGCGTAGAAGGTCATTTCGTTCCCGTTCGAGCCGTTCTATTCTGTTTCTTACGTCTTCGACCTTGCCTGCTGCAACCCTCAGGTTAAGGTCGGCTTCTGAGAGCTGGACTTTTGCTTCGGTCTTCTTGGTTTCGAAGACCCCCAGGCCAATGAGGTCTTCCAGGATCCGTCTTCTTTCTTCTGTGCTAATCTCTGCGAGACGGGTGATTGAGTGTTGAGCGATGAGGTTGAAGCCGGTTACTTGGATGTCGCCGGAGCTGAGAATGTCCTGTACCTGTTTTCTTGAGAGGCGCCGGCCGTTCATTCGATAGATTCCCTCTCCGCCCTTGGAAAACTCGCGTGACACCGTGACGAGGTCTGAGTCTACTGGGATCTTTCGGTCGGTGTTGTCGAACTGGACGGCTACGTAGGCGGCTCTGGCGTCTCCCGTGCCCGACTTGTGGACTAGGTCTGAGAGGCTTCCGCCTCTGAGTTCTCGTGGGCTGAGTTCGCCGAGTGAGAATTTGAGTGCGTCTAGGATGTTGGATTTTCCGGAGCCGTTGGGGCCGGTGAAGACTGTGAAGCCTCGGTCGAGGGTGACTGAGACCTTCTTGTTGAAGGTCTTGAAGCCTCGGATGTCGATTCTCTTGATATAGACCAAGGCCCGGGCCCTGGACTCGTCCAGGGGTCTAGTTACATAAGTTCGTCCGTCATCTCAGAATCCCGCAGAACGAGATCAAGCGGAATTCGAATGTAACGAGCCCTTCTTGATTCAGATAGAAAATTCGTTGGAGAGAAATCTCGCGAGTCCTTCCCTTGAATCATCCCAGATCACCAATGCACCTCCGTCCGGAAGCGGGCGGATCGAAGCGCGCGGATGATCCTTCATGGCCCAATCCTGAATGCCAGCGAAAGTGGCGGCATCTTGGCTCAAGAACCTAGCATAGTTATTTGCAGGAAGGATCTCACGAACTGTCGCCACTTGTCCTCTTAGTCCGTATAAGAGGGAACCCACCTCTTCTGGGGACAACTCACCTTCGTAGAACGAGAAAGCGTTCCAGATTTGCTGTCCAAGCGCGACGAACTCGTTGATTAGGTCTTTCGATTCATTGACGTTCTTGTCACGGAGCAATTTGCTGTCGAAGCCTAAGCGGACGAAATACATGTCCCAGATCCCGTGATAGGCAGTCGCATCAACTTGGATACTTCTTCCCTTAGGATCCCATGTCATCCAGTCAAGTGATCCGCGGGCTTCTTCGAGGCTCAAGCCAAGCTCAATGAGTTTTTCCCGGATTATAGTTCGTTCAATCCTTCTAGGGCTCAGAAAGATCAACTCGAGGGATTGACCCAACTACGTCCTCCTTGGTGGATTTCTGGGCAGGATAACTCGTTATTGAGACGCTATGATCTTATCGGCCGAATCTTCGATGGCGCCTCTGATAGAGCCGTATAGCTCGGAGAAAGTCGATTTTCCGGAACTCGGGCCAGTAAACGTCTTCGAACACTAGCTCGCTGTAGGCTGACTGCCAAAGGAGAAATCCGCTTAAGCGTTCTTCGCCCGATGTGCGTATGACGAGATCAGGGTTCGGATTTGGTAGATGCGCGGTGTAGAGATATTTGTGAAACGTATCTTCGTCAATCTGTTGTGGAGAAAGATTGCCCTGGTGAACGTCCTCCACTATCTTCTTCGTAGCATCAACGATCTCTGCTCTTCCTGTGTATGCGATGGCGAGGTTTAGGAAGTGCTGGTCGTACATGCTCGTCTCGTCTTCGAGACGTTTGAAAACGTCTTGGAGAGTCTCTGGCAACAGGTCGGTTCGGCCGATCGCCTTGACTCGTACTTTCTGGGAGTGTAGTCTGCTATCTTTTCCAAGTTTTCGGGTTTCTTCTTCGACGATCTTGAGGATCGAGTTTACTTCTTCGCTGGGTCTTGAGAAGTTTTCAGTGGAGAACGTGTAAAGTGTAAGAGTCTTGATGCCGTATTCGAGGCACCAGTCAAGAACTTCTTCGCCGACCTTTGCGCCTGCCCAGTGTCCGTCGGTTGAGTTGAGCGCCTTTTCGGTCGCCCATCTTCGGTTGCCGTCCAGAATTATTCCAATGTGCTCCGGCATGGGGCCGTACTTGATCTGTTCGATCAGATACTTCTCGTAGGCCTTGTAGACCCCAGCAAATCTGAGGAGGCTGTTTATCATTAAGCGAGTTCCTGGGTTTCCTCTCTCTTCAGTTGAGCGTGCGCGAGCGCGGTCCCGCAGGGACAGTCTTTCCTGGACTCGGGTATTTTTGCTATCGCTCCGGTTAGTATCCTGTTGATCACTTGGCTGGTCTCGTGGCCCTTCTCTTCTACTTCCCTTGCTGATAATGTTCTCTGAAGCCCTGCGGCCATATTGGAGACGAAGCTTATCGAAGCATAGCACATTTCAAGTTCGCGGGCCAGAAAAGCTTCCGGGGCCCCAGTCATTCCGACTATGTCGCATCCCATTTTCCTGAGCATCATGATCTCCGCCGGGGTCTCGTAACGGGGACCCTCGGTACATGCCATAACTACCTCCTTGGGTGAGCTTCTTCCAGTCGCCGCTGTCGAGGCGGCTAAGACTTCTCTGACCTTGGGGCAATATGGTTGGGAGACATCGATGTGAGTGACCGGTGAACTCTCGTAGAATGTTCCAACTCGGGACTTTGTCATATCGACTAGGTCGGAAGGGATGACGATCTCGCCAGGTGAGAGTTGTTGATTGATCGCACCGACAGCGTTTGTTGCGATGATGCGTTCGACTCCCAGGCTTTTGAGTCCCCAGATGTTTGCTCGATAGTTCACCTTGTGCGGTGGGCTTGAGTGATTTTCTCCATGTCGTGGTAGGAAGACTGCAGGTCTCGCGTCTATTTCGCCGATCGTAAGGTTGGGTGTTGGTCCGTAGGGTGTTCCGAGGATCTTCTGGTTTCCTTTGAGGATTGATTTTGCTCCTGAGCCGCCGATGATGGCAATGGGACGCTTCATTCTTCCGGGCCTTCGTAGAGTGCGCTGAGTTCTTGTAGCGTTAGCTTTCCGCCTTTGCTGAGCTTCTTCTGAGCCGTGTCCTTTAGAGCTTCCATGAGTTCTTCTCCCTTCTGACGCTGCTCTCTTCGCTCATCATCGGTCAGAGTATTTCTTAGTTGTAGGAATTTTTGATTCGTGTCGGCTGTTCTCCGCTTGAGGTCGTCGAGTGTTTTCTGCTGTTCCTCACGTCTTAGTCTGAGTGTCTGGAAGGCTTCTGACAGTTGGACGATGTCGGAGTGATGCTTCTGGCTTTCTGTAGCCACTTCTTGAATTCTCGCGTGTATCTGGTCGGCTTCTTCTCGTTGTTTCGTTATGTCTTCTCTCAGCTTCAGGACTTTGTGGTAGCCTGTGACGCGGATTTCCAAGCTCCTAATCTTCGTCATCAAGCGTTTCTCGTCGTCCTTCTCAAGCGGTGATGTCTGGACCTGCCATTCCAACTCTGCTAGCTCCTTCTCGGCGATTGAAGCGTGGGGCCGGTCGCTCATCTTCTTGAGAAGTTCTCGAAGCGTCGCGACTTTCTCGCGGGATGTGTCTCGGAGCCGGTCCCGGGTCTGCTTGAGAGCTCGAACAGTGTCGTTCAGGCCGTCCCGGGTCTTTCGGAGATCCTGTAGTTCTTCCCGGACCTTCTGTAACTTGATCTTCGTCTCATTGAGCTGGTCTAGGCTCTTTGATTGCTTGATTCTCAGTTGTTGTCGTTCGTCGTCGAGCTTGTCGATCTCGCTCACTTCTTGGGACCTCGCCGCGCCTGGATGACTGGAATGATGGAAAGGTAGATTGACCGCCTTATAGGGATTGAAAGAAGAAAAAATCGGGGACGGTTGCAGACTCGTCGGCCATTGAGAAGGTGGGTGATCGTCTCAGCCTGATTGGGACGATTCACGTGGACCCTAGGAGCGCCAGCTTTGCCCGCGAGACGATTCTACGACTGAAGCCGGAGGTGGTGGCGTTGGAGCTGGATGAGGGAAGGCTCATGGCACTTGAGAATCCAGGTAAATCCTCAGGCAGGGGTGGTGGCGGGTCTTTCTTGGCGATGATGTTGTTGGAGAGGTTTGCGGGAGAGATGACTGGTTCGCCGCCGGGGCAGGAGATGCTCCGAGCGGTTGAGGCTGCTAGGGCGGTTGGGGCGAGGGTGGCTTTTGTTGATCTTCCAATCGGAATGACTGTTGGATCTCTCCGGAAGCTTCCTTTACGAGAGAAGGTGAGGCTCGGAGTCGATTCCTTGGTTAGTATCGCGCTCTTGCCGTTTGGAGGGTTCAACTTGTCGAAGCTGACGGAGAATCTGGAGGAGCAGCTCCGACTGTTTCGACTTCGGTATCCTGAATTGA
>Ga0209761_1000513_pt1 | contig 23693 bp, 27 predicted proteins | sample GraSoi013_1_40cm_4_FD_185818 | JGI IMG/M metagenome (GOLD analysis project Ga0209761, IMG submission 185818) | Grasslands soil microbial communities from the Angelo Coastal Reserve, California, USA - Sample 09_25_2013_1_40cm (SPAdes) (version 2) | ecosystem: Environmental > Terrestrial > Soil >...
GCAGGTGATACCTACGATTCCTATCTCGGAGGCTACGTTGATGCTGTACAGGCTGGCAACACTCTAACCTTCAATGTTATCTTTACCGCAAACTCGTACATTTACCAGCGGAACCTGACGATGGGAGTTAAGTTTGACTGGATGACCAGTTTCCAGAACACGACAAGCGACACTGCTGTCTACGCTGGTCAAACTCTCACTGTCACGCTCGCCTACGCGATTCCGGCCCTGACTGGCCAGTACTCGGGCCTAAACCAGCAAGCTCACACTTGGACTCTTGAGCTATGGGACATGGCGCAAGGTGCGACATGGAATGCATACGGCTGCAGCGACTATAACTACGCTCCGCCCTATGTCCAACCGATGTGTCGTAGCCTTTCCAGCAATGGCTACCCGTACACGTATCACAGTCTAGCTGTGTACTCCAGCGCGCAAGCTAGCAGCTACAACTCTAAGTTACAGGCCAGCGCCATGATCAACTCGCTCAATAACGTTCTGGGCAGCACCATCACCCCAGCACCGGGAACTAGCTCCGCGCTTGCCATGCTCGCCCAAGCTAATACTCAGATGGCCCTTGCGAATAACGCGTATGCATTGGGAGACTTCAGTACTGCTCAAACAGACTATCAGAACGCGCTAAACGACGCCAACGCAGCTCAAAGTAGCCTCTCGACAATCGGAGGGGGAACCGACGCGGCCACCTTCACAAGCATCTGGATAGAAGCCGTAGCAGTTCTGTTTGGCGGAATCGGCGCCCTCCTCGTAGGGTTCGCCGGGTTCAAGTACCTGAGGGTGAGGACGCGAGCAAGCGCCGGCTACGCTCCAAGCACGGCACCGAAGGCGTAGCTCCGTCACTTTTAATTTCTCCAACCCTAGTGAGGTTGCCAGGTCCGAAGCTATCGTTTTCTGTATCTTGTGCGATATAGCTTATATCAAGCCCACGGACCCGTAAAAGCGACTAGGTTGCGTCAACTTCGGCAGGAGTCAAAAGAAGACTGCTCATCTAGTCCTAGCGCCCGTCTTCACAGTGCTCCGAAGGGTCTCCTTCGACACTACATTCTCCACAGAATCGCCCAGAGACCGGTCCACGGCTACGAAGTCATCCAGGATATCGGGAGTAGAACCGAGGGAGCTTGGAGACCAGGCGCTGGCTCACTCTATCCGATTCTGAAGAAGCTAGAATCAGAAGGACTCATCGAAACCGAAGCGGGTCCCAGAGAAGAAGCGACCCGTCGAGTTTACCACATCACTCCCAAAGGAGTTCAGTCTCTCGCAGAGTCCAAAGAGATGTTCACCAACTTCCAGCACCGCTGGAGTTTCATGCGAAAAATCTTCATCGAGCTCATAGACCCCGAAAACCTTGCGAGCTTCTTCGTTGACAATTCCAATCGCCAATTTCAGCTCGCCCGAGAGATATTTGAGTCCAAGGCCTCGAAGATACCTGAACGCGACATCGAGTATATGCTGAAAGAGTATGCTCTGGGACTTGAGCGACAGCTCAGTTGGACCAACGTGAAGATACACGAGATCAAACCGAGGCTGATGGCCACAACAACCCGTCGGAAAGGAGCGAAGATGCAGTGATATCCCAGCAAGAGAGCGTACTCCTTCCAAGCCTATCCAAGCCCATAATCGTCGTTGACAAGCTTTCAAAGACATTCAGCAATGGCAAGATAATAGCCGTCGACAACATCAGCTTCGAAGTCAGGGAAGGCGAGATCTTCGGATTCCTGGGACCGAACGGCGCAGGCAAGACGACAACCATCAACATGCTCACAACAATCCTGCGACCCTCGTCAGGCAACGCGCAGGTCTGCGGCCAAGACGTTCACAAACACGCCGATGAGGTTCGTAGAAGTGTCGGCGTCGTGCCTCAAGAGTACACAGCCGACGAAGACATGACTGGCCACGACAACATACTTCTCTGCGCAGACCTCTACGGCCTTCCAAGGAGTGACTCCAAACCCCACGCAGACGAGCTGCTAAGGCTCGTCGAACTCCACGACGCGGCAAACCGGAAAGTCAACACCTACTCAGGAGGCATGCGAAGAAGACTCGAACTCGCATGCGGGCTCATCAACTATCCAAAACTCCTCTTCCTAGACGAGCCGACACTGGGACTGGACGTTCAGACTCGAGCGGCAGTCTGGAAATACATCCGAATGCTGAAGGAACAATATCACATGACGTTGTTTCTCACAACCCACTACATGGAGGAAGCAGACTCCCTCTGCGATAGGATCGCGATAATCGACCACGGCCATATCGTCAAGATAGGCTCTCCAGAAGAGCTGAAAGCCAGCATCGGCGGAGACGTCATAACTGTAACGGTCAGAGAAAGGGAGCCGGACATATCTCCTAACATTGCCCGTCTCGATCTAGTCAGGGATGTCAAGCAGACTGACGGAGCATATAGAGTCAAGGTGAAGCTGGGCGAAGAAGCGGCACCCCGGATAATGGATTTAATCCGGTCAAAAGGTTTGCACGTGACGAAGATCGCGTTGACCAAGCCAACCCTCGACGAGGCATATCTCGAATTCACAGGCCGAGAGCTGAGAGAGGAAGAGATTGACCGGATGCAGATGTTTAGCCAACGCCTGACGATGAGAAGAGCAAGATCATAGAGAGGCTTGGAGGATGGAGAATAAGATGGGAGCCGGCGACGAGCCATCGTTCAGAGAGGCAACCGTACAGGAAGAGCTCGCGAAACATCCCGGACGTGATATTCAAGAGTCCTCGAGCATATCTCTTAGGCTCAACACCAGCCCAGTTCACGGACTCTGGGCGCTTACAAAGAGGGACCTAAAGAAGTGGTACACCAACCCGTACCAGCTCCTGATCTCCCTGATACAACCGGCAGTCTGGTTGGGGCTCTTCGGCAAGGCTGTAAACTTCGGAGCCTTTGTCTCGAGCGCGGGGGCTAGTCGGGCACAGCAAGATGCGATCCTCTTGGGCATCTTCGGCACTACCAGCTATTTCTCCTTCTTGGCATGTGGGATGCTCGCATCCGTCATCCTCTTCAACTCGGCATTCGCCGGAATGTCGGTCGTCTTCGACCGGCGCTTCGGCTTCTTCAACAAGGCCCTGAGCACACCGGTCGGCCGCGGAACAATCGTAACAGCCAAGGTCCTCCAAAGCGTCGGACGATCCCTCGTACAGGCAGCAATAGTGCTAGCGATAGCCGTTGGGCTAGGAATGGACACCGCCCAGTTCAGCGTAGCCGGGCTCCTGGGTGCTTTCGGGTTTCTCTTCCTCATGGCCTTCGGACTCTCCTCACTCTTCGTAATGCTAGCCTTGAGGTCGAGCAACTGGCAGACTCAGATGGCGATCATCAACCTCCTCAATCTTCCACTACTCTTTGCGAGCAACTCGATCTTCCCGACCAAGCTCATGCCGGACTGGCTGCAGACAGTGGTCAAGGTCAACCCGGTGAGCTATGCGAACGATGGAGTCAGACAACTACTCCTCGGAGCCTCAGGTCTGAACACTCTCTGGTTTGACTACGCCTACCTCTTCGGGTTCGCAGTCTTCTTCTCGATCGTTGGTATCGTCCTGTCATGGCGGCTCCTCTCGAAATAGTCAGTCCTTCCGCTCCAACGTTTGCGCCAATTCGGCTCCTCGGCGACTTCCAATTCAAGGATTCGAGTATTGATCGTCAAGTGAGCGGCCGATAGAAAACGCCACGCCAGACTCACGTGGAGAAACCAGTCCGCGAGGGACTAGGCAAAATCCTGTGCGGTAACGGGACCCCTATTCCAATCATCCGTTAGTTCTAGCAGGCACGCCCTGGCCTGACAAGACCAGACATCGTGCACTTGAGAGTCTTCGGAGAGAGGAAATGACCGTTCAACCAGATCTGAACACTGGACTCCTGAAACGGTTCGATCTTCTGATCATGCTCAGTGCCATAGTGACACTCTTCATAGCCCTCGGCACCGAGCCATGGTGGACCCTGAACGGGGCGACCACGAATAGTCTGTTCAGCATCCAGGTCTCACCCTTCTACCTCCACATCGACGCGATCGGCCTACCTACAACCGTACCGTCAGCAGTCGGCCTCGGATCCTTGACCCGGACGCTCCTGCTCCTCGGCTTCGTATCGCTTTTCGTAGCGAGTCTCAGGCCAACCGCCTGGTGGCGAAACCTAGCGGTCTACTTTGGTTTCGCTTCGCTCGCCGAACTATACCTCAGCTTTGTTCTCATGTACTACTGGGCAGAGACAGCGTTCGTCAATGCATATGGTGTCGTCCCACCTTACTACGGGACGACCTCTCTACAGGCAAACATCCTCGGTCTAGACCTCAGCTACTACACAACACCACTGGTCAGTGCGACGTTCCTCCTCCCATACTACCTCGGCTTCATCAGCATCGGACTGGTAATGGGCCGCACGATCATCAAGGCCGCTCAGGATCGATCCTTCCAGGTTCTGGCAGCCCTCCTCCCTGGCGGACGAGTACACGATGTCTACCTAACGCCACCCTACCATCACGTCTGGTTTTCCAGCCGAGACAGAGAGTTCAACCCACTTGCGGAAAACCCGGAGAGAATCAACGACGACGAGATGCTCGTCTCCTTCCAGAAGCTCTACGAGACAGTAGAACCCGGCGGAGGTCTCTCCATAACCCTCCCTGTCTGGGCGACAACTCTGGAAGATAGACTCGAGAAGCTGATGCCGCAAACAGGATTCGTAGCCGAGACCGAAGTGAAGAATAGAGACTCACAAAATCCTCAGACTGAGCTTCACTTCAGAAAACCTGTCAGAGAAGAACAGCCACCTCAAGCGGAGGAACAGACAACCGAAGAGACCGTGCCACCTCTCCCGGCCACGGAGCAACGTACACCACTTGAACAGCCCGAAGCTATAGACGAGCCTGTCCAGCCAGAACCCTTGCCAGTCTTGGAGGTTGCGGAGGAGCCCACTTGGGTCCCAACACGAATGACGCGTCTCGAACGGTCGATCTTGAAGGCAGCAGTAAAGACCATCACCGAGAAGCATGAGCCGGTCCACTATCGGGAACTCCTCAATCAGGTCTACATGGACCTGGTCGATCGCAAAATAGAATTCGACTCCGCGCGGCAGATAGAGACTACACTACTAGACCACAATGGCAGAGAACTCCTCCTAGTCGAGGAGGCAGACGAGACCAAATCGCGAGTCGTCAAGAAATGGTGGTTGGGCGACCAGAAGATGAGCCCTGACAAAAACCGCGGACTGCAAGCGCTGGACCGAGTAGTGGAAGCGAGACCGGGATTGGGCAGTCTGCCCAGTCTGCTAAAAGTATTCAGAAGATCCCACGCGCCGCGCCGCAGACCAGCGAGCGATACCGATGACGAAGATCCCCGTGATGAACAAGGCCGGACCTGATACCATGTAGACTCCACGCGAGTAACATGTGGCTTATTCTAGAGCCTCGAAGGCTACATTTTCCTTAGATGATGAGAGAATGACCAGTATACGTGTACTGCTCAGCCGCATCACTACAAAGAAAGTCCCGGCCCTCGCACTGGTGGTCGTGGGTCTTATGGGCATGGTCGCGGGAGTGCTCGCCGCTGTCATCACAGTTACCCCGAACAATTTCACCGGCGAAGTTGGTACTGTGCACACCAATACCGGAACAATGACAGTCGCGGACAACGGACTCTCAATCGTCTCAAACGTTCCAGGCTCGACCAACAGTTCTGCAACCTTCCTGACTTCCAGCAACAAGAACCTATACTGTAGCTGCACGAGTTTCGTAGCAGGGCACTGGATGGAGTCGATCGTATTCACCGACACGCAAACAGATTCGTCCGCCCACACCGTTAAGATCACCATCAACGATGGCGCTGCCTCACCAGGCGGTTCAGCCCTCATCGCTGCGGTCACCTTGACTCTCACGGGCCCGGGAGCCGGAGGAGGCACAGGAACCATAACAGCCTACATCGACCTAGGCACTGCTTCCATAACTGCCCCATTAACCGTCTACGTAAGCTCGACCTGAGAGACGATGGGGTCTCGGTTCTCCTCTAGGAGAACCAACCTCCACTTTTTCTTCAGAGCTTCATTGTGAGAATCTTCCATGAGGTCTTGTCCTCGCTAAGTTGCGGGCTACCTTCGAAATCTTCGCGTCAAGTGGGTGTAACTACCGTCTCTCTATTGGGGTTACGGAGGTTCCTTAGAATCTCCCTAGTCTGACCTTTGTAAAGACAAAGCTTGGGCAGAACAGCTCGTCATGTTCGTCTTATTAAGAGGGTTGGCTGGCTGGTGGCCGCGAAGGTGTGCTTAGCACTCTTGGCGCTGGTCTTCGCAGCAAGCGTCACAGTAAGCACTACCACGTACCAGGCCCAAGTTGGTTCAACCGTGAACGTTACGAACTCTCTCTTGGCGACCGACAAAGGATTCACAATAGCCACAACCGGATCAAGCAGTAGCGGCGCTTCGTGTTCCGCCCCCGTCACCTTCGGCCCCTCGCCAGGCGTCGCGAATACCGACATCACTGCGGGGCACTTGGTCTATGACGTCCAGGTGAACTCGACTTCGACAGCTCAGTCAAACACCCAGTTCAATGTGACATTTGTCCTGGGTTCGACAGTCTACGGACCCCTGTGCATCCAGACCCCTTCACCATCCTTAGATGGCCAGATAATAGACTGTAAGTTCGATATCGGATCGAACTCTCTTCCATCTTCTCCCTACTCGTTCAGAGTGATAATCGCCTAGTTCGCAGACCAGACCTTGACAATAACCGCATTCTGCCACGAAGGAATATTTCGTGGACAATCGGCCAGAAACTAGAAGAATCGCCTGGAATAAGCCCAGATCTCAAATCCAAGGTTCCGATTTGAAACCGCGACTTTCTCACGCTGATTCATGCCGATAACTTGCACCAACGAAAACGGTCGACCAGCCGATTTTATGCCCTGAACGGCGAGACTCGCCCAGTCCGGTCTCACCTGGCGAGACCCTTGTCCAAAAATCTCAAGAACGTTGATGCTCGCGACGCGGAAGCGGTTTCTGGCGTTATGCGCCTTCGAACAGCCGCTCTATCTCGGTCAGCTTGGAGAGCGCCTCCATCCCCAGCAGGGTCGTCTGGAACTTCGACTTTCCCTCCTCGACTACCGTCTCCAGCATCCCCCGCAGCAAGAGTCTCGAGATGTACCTCTCCGCTGCGACGAAGTTGATATTCGACCGGTAGACGATCTCCGTCTTCGACGCCCTCCTCGCCGCCACCTGTAGAATATCCCGTATGATGACGAGGGAGTCGCGAGGCCTCGGGTTCAACGATGTTCTACGAGAACGGTGGAGAGGGGAGAATGCTTTTAGTTCTTTCCATCATCTTCGAGCAAATACCAATTATCTTTCCGGGCTAGAAGCTGGACGGGCGCAGCTGCTCATCAACGTAGCCAGTCTTCTCAGTCTTCAGCCAGAGCCTCGCCCCCTTACGTAATATCAGGACCATCGCCGCAAGATTCGCGAGAGAGACGAGGGTAGCGTAGGGATAGGTCGCCACGACAAGGCCTAGATGCGAGACCACATCGGTCCTTGCCGAAGAGAAGACAGCAGCAAGCAGGCTCCCAACATAGACGAGGTTGAGCACAACCATGACAGACAACAACGGCAGCAGTGTGCCGAGAGGCAGTCCCACCCTCACTATCCCGAGCCCGAGAAGAAGCCAAGCAGCAAAGGTCAACACCGCCAGTATCGGACTCATCATCAACACCTGCATATCCAACGCCTTCACCAGTGACATGGACCTCCAAGCGTCCCAGTGCTTGATCCCCGTCAACATGTTCCCACCCGACCAGCGAATCCGCTGACGGAACAGGCTGCCGACCTTGGCAGGCATCTCTTGCCAGCACTCGACCGGAGCCAGTCTAGTCGCGATGTGCGCCCTAGCAAACCTCACAGACAACTCCGCGTCCTCAACCAGCGACTTTGCATCCCAGAGTCCAACCTTCTCCAGCGCGCTCCTCCGAAAGAAAGTGTTAGACCCGGAAAAGGTGACGAAGAGCCTCAACGCATACTTTCCATCATTGGACAGGCGATACACGAAATTCTCGTACGCCGCCAGTCTCGACACAACGCTCTCACGCAGATTCAAAACCCTGTGGTAACCATGCACCGCTCCAGTCTCCGGATTGTTGAAGTATCTGAGAGCCTTCGTCACAGCCAGCGGCTCGGGAATATCGTCCGCATCAAACGTCGCAACTATCTCCCCCGTGGACTGGTGGAAAGCATAGTTGAGTGCATCGCCCTTCCCGAGACTAGAGTCGCGGTGAAAGACTTTGATCCATGGATATCTCTGGGAATATCCTCTACAGATCTCCAAGGTCCGGTCTATGGACTCGTCCTCTACAACGATCACCTCCAGGTTCTCTCTGGGATATTCCAGACGGACTAGTGATTCAAGTAGTCTTCCGATGACCTTCTCCTCGTTCTTTACCGGCACGAGGACGGACACGTTCGGGGGATCCCAATCCTCGCCCGGATCCTCGCCGAAGCCCCGCTTCTTGTAACGCCACACCCCTATCACGATGATCGGAGTGGCATAGGCGAAGTAGGCTAGAAACAAGATCGTGAGGCCGAATACGAACCAGTTGGCTAAGCTCACTTTCTCTTCTAGCTCGGTCCCGGCGTTCTCAATCTTGAGCCTATTTATTATCTTAGAAGCGAGCCTTACCGACCCTGAGGAGAGAGAATAGAATCTCGCTTGATCTCATCACCTGCTCCGAACGATCAGATGAAAGGCTTGGTGTTTCCAGCGGGTCCGAGTAGAAAGCCCAAGAGATCTAGGCTGGACCAACCCGGATTTTCCATTCTATACTGACAAAAAGTAGAAACTTGAGGGTATCCAACCGCTCCCAATCCTCCGCATTTATACTCGATTCACAAGTTTAAGCCTGAAAACGTACCTGGTACGCCAGCGATATCCGGCGATTACTCGCAAGATACTGTGGATATCCGGAGATCGACTAGCCCCGAATTTATTGCTTTCCGTCAATAAGAATGAATCATATTCCTCAAAGCACACACAACCGGAGAAAAAAATTGGGAAAGCTAATGATCTCTCTGAGCGACCAGGCGGAAAACCTAGTACGTCACGAAGTCGAGCGTGTCTACCACGGCCGAGTAGGCGGACTCTCAATATTCTTCGAACAAGTACTTCGAAGCTACTTCACCACCAACGGAAAACAATCGAAACCCATCCACACGAAAAACGGCAAGAACTAGTCGCCCGGAACAGACATAGAAATCTCGAATAGCAGACCGACACTCTGCGCCAGACAGCGGGCTCTCTAAACCTCGCAACACTACCCGTCATCTCATGCGGCCACCTCGCCACAAGCAAGAAAGCTAGAACCCCATGCCATACAACTGGCGAAAAGAATACGCTGATTGCTATTTTCGCGGAAGCCTAGCTACCAGAGGTCGTAACCCGATTGCTCGGTGCTCCAGGGCTCGAACAAAGCTGGGAAGCTCCTCGACAGAGCGGACCTCAGTCCGCGCGAGCGACCTCATTCTGCTCCAGAGCCTCAAATCACTCTTCACCCCCCTCTGAGAGAGTTCCTTGTAGAGCCATGTCTCGAGCTTCTTGCCCTCTCGGTCAAAGTCAGTGAGCAGAATCGCCTCCGATGATCCGTTGAGCCTCTCTAGGAAGTCGTGCCTAGATTCTCCTCTCGCCTTTAGACAGTATATTGTCCCTCTGACCCCAAGCTTCCGGAGCGCCGCCTCATCTCTCCGCCCTTCGACAATAATCGGGACTCCCGATTCCGACAGTGTCCGCAACTCGTCAAAGAGCCTCTCTGTTTCTTCCATCTTCCAAGCGTAGTATTCGGCCCGAGGGTTTCGTACACGGGCCGGATCCTTGTAGGGGGAGAGTCCCGCCATCCTGCTTAGCCTGCTCCCAGCCTACTCATCTCTCTAAGCGGCTCTGGATGTTTCCTGAAATATTCTCTCACGGGGGTGAGCTTTTCGGAGAGTATTCTGGAAATGTTAGTCTTCAGATCCTTTGGATGGATCTTGCCAGCCGCGAAAGCTTCTTCGAGTTGTTGATATGTCTCTGTTTCCATTTTTCCTCCATACTTCGGATCCCGCTCCAGCTGGATTCCGCCGTGGCCTCGGAATACCAGAATGCGGAAGTACTCCAGTATCGGATTCCCTTCTACGACGCCCGCTGGGCAGAAGGCGCGCTGTATCTTCTGCTCCACTACTTCGGGCTCGTCGTGAATGAATATGTTGTCTTCTGGCTTGCTCTTGGACATTTTGGCGGCTATCACCCGGTTGAGTTTTGGGTCTTCGTCGTAGCTTCCTGCGGCCGTGTCCGGGACCCCGTGGAGTCCCATGAGAATCGGCGTATGCAGGCTAACCGGTTTACCCCAGCCGAGTCTCTCTCCCGCTTCGCGTGCGAGTATGTGGGCTTTCCGCTGGTCTATCCCAGCACACGCCACGTCCAGTCGCATCTCGAATATGTCGGCTGCCTGCATGCACGGGTAGAAGATCGCCGCTGCGTCTGTGTCTGTTGATTTCATGTCGCGCCCCATTATCGGGATCGCTCTCAGTACTCTCTGCGTCGAGACGGTTCGGGCGACTCGGAGCACCCGCTCCCAATACTCCTTCCTGTCGGCAAGATCTGATGCCCAGACGTATTCGACCTTCTCCCTAGGAACGCCTAGAGCCGTGAAGCAGTGCTGGAAGTATTCGCCCGTCGTCCTGATCTTCTGCAGGTCCCCCCCGTACTTGTTGTTGATCATCGAGTGATAGTCTGCTAGGAAGATCGTAAACTGGAATCCTGCCCTTATCAGATCCTGTATCTTGTCGCCGCAGACGAGCCCTTGGCCGATGTGCATCATTCCGTGCAGGCTATCGCCCGCATTCCGGAGCACTCGAAACCCCAGTAAGCCCGGGGTCTTTCATTCTCCACCAAGAGCCGTTCCAGTTCCCCTCTCTGAATGATCTCGACCGTCCCCCTAGTCGCTAGTTGCACTCGCTCGTCCGGGTCCATTCTGGCCTCCTACCAGTTGCCCGCTCCCGCTCGGCTAAAAGCCTGTAGCAAGAGGGAAAGCCGGACACCAAGGTGGGCGAGTTTCGCATTGGACCCCTACCTCACAGTAGGCATCCTTGTCGCCCGCGACACTAACACCCAAGCCTCACAGTGAAGATCCATCGTCTTCTCTCAGCCCGGCTCTCTCGAGGCGGGCGTCTCACGCTCGCCCAGGAAGGATGACCACCCCGTCATCGTAATAACTGTTCCACGAACGATGCTCTCTAGGGCCAGCCTACGCTATCTGAGAGCCTCGGCTCAACTCGTCCGGAAAGACTATCGTCCTACTTGAGGGGCACATACATGCTTGATCGAGACGCGCCGATTCCAGGAGTCCCGTGGACGACTTTCTGGTTCGTAATAGCGAATTCTCCGATGTAGTGTCCTACCATCTCAGGCTTGATCTCGATCGCGACAAACTCCTTGCCAGAGTGGAGCTGCAGCGTCAGCCCGAGCATCTCTGGAATGACTATCATGTCGCGGCAGTGCGTCTTCACAGCAGCCGGCTTTCCACCGTTCTCCTTCCTCGCACGTCGTACATGCTCCATCAGTGTCCGCTGATCATTAGTCAGACCCTTGACAAGGGATCTGCGCTGTCGCGACGGGAGGAGCTTTATGAATTCGTCCATCGACATGGAGCGCAGCTCATCCACCGAGTGGCCACGGTAGGTGAATTGTCTAGGCATAACTCCTCTCCAGCTGTCCCAAACTCTTCATCGCGATCTCCATATTAAGACTGTTCCGTAGCCTAGCGTGCGGATCGACGCTTCGCACGTCCCGTCTGGCGGGCGGCAATGTTCCCCACCTTCCTCCCTGGGGAGGTCCAGCGGCCAACTGTAGTTGGCTTGCCTGCGTGTTTGTGTCTCCCGCCTCCGTGGGGGTGGGAGGCTGATATCATTGCCTGACCCTTAACAACAGGCCATTTGCGACCGCGAGACTTTTGCAAGTACCATTTGGGACCAGCCTTGAGGAAAGGCTTCTCAGTTCGTCCCGCTCCCGCAACTACTCCAATTACCGCACGGCACTTGTCGTTGAGGTGCAATGTCCGACCGGAAGGCATGCGAAGCTCTGTTCCGGCCGCCGTGTGAGAGACAACCATGGCGAAAGTGCCAGAGGATCGAGCCAGAGTACCCCCATCGCCTGGCCGTAGTTCAATGTTGCAGATCATCGTCCCCTCCGGAATCTTTCCCAGTGACTTGATATTTCCGGTCTCGGCGGGTACTTCGCTCCCAATCTCGATCTTCTGCCCGACAAACAAGCCCTCGGGCGCTGGAAGATAGACGTCCTCGCTGCCGCCTACCGCGAGCCGTGCTAGAGGTGCTCCGCGTGCGACTTCGTGAACCAGGTCTCTGACCCAGCCGGTGGAGTGCCCGTTTACAGAGTTGTAGCCGACGGGATGGAGCCTGCGATGAGTGGGGGCCCTGAAGGGGAAGTAGCCCCTTCCCCTCCTCTGCACAAGAATGTTCTTGCCCATACTATACCATCTCTCCTAGAGAAGGCCCAGTTTCACTGCCAGATCTGAGGCTTTCGATTCTGGGCTGAGCTTGACGTAGGCCTTCTTTCTTCCCTCTGGCGTCGTCAGGGTGAATACTCGAGATACTTTGACTTCGTACAATTTCTCTACAGCCCGCTTTACGTCGTGCTTGGTTGCCTTGTTGTTGACGATGAAAGTGACTTTGTTCTCTCCCTCGATGAGCTTGACGGTGTCCTCTGACATCATCGGATAGATGACGACCAGTTCGGGTTCGAGCCTCGCCATCTTACTCACTCATTCTTCTCCGCAATCTTCTTGACCGCGGATTCGCTCCATATTGTCAGTCTGCCTGGATGTGTACCGGGAGCCAGCATCTCCACGCTAAGCTCGTCGGCTCTGATCACGTTCACACCCTCGAAGTTTCTGAGAGCCTTCCTAGCGGTCTTATCGTCTCCTACGACTATCAAGGGTCCGACGGCGTGGACCCGGCGGCCCGACTTTATCCGCTTGCTTCTCCTCACTCTGAGAACATCATCCCATACCCCAACCGCTGAGAGGAAGTGTTTTGCCTCGGATGATTTTGAGAGTCCTTCGACTTTGTCACTTACGACTAGGGGCAGCCGTCTTTCTTGGTTGAACTTGTGTCCCCGTTGTCGTACAATCTCGTCAGATGCGGTCGCCGCAATCGCTGATCTCAGAGCCAATCTTCTCTCTTTCCTGTTTATCTGTTTAGCAATCTTCTTTGCTGTCACTGGCGGAAAAGCCATTCTGCCCCCCACCGTACCTGGGGCAAACGCGGCAGTGCCCGATAGTGGTCCATGCCCTCCTATTCGTGGAACCCTGGATATTCCGCGGCCGACTCCGAACCCTTCCGCCGTCGTGCGTTTGCCGGCCATGAGATTCCGGCCTTGAGGCTGAAAGCGGTGAGACTGTTGGGCGATGGAGGCTTTCTGGATGATGTCGAGGCGAAGACGTGTTTCGAAGACAGTCGGGAGTGAGATTTCGCCTGTCGGCTTGCCCTCAATGTCCAACACTTGTGCGGCTCGAGCCTGGTGGTCTGACAATCTCGATTAGACTCCCTGCTTCGACGAGAGGTTCAGCTGTTCGAGCTTGGGCGGGTCTCTGACCGGAGTTCCTCGTGCGGGATGTCGTAGCGCTACGAGTCGCCTAGCGGGTCCCGGAATCGTCCCACGCAGTACTGCGTACTCTGTCTTGACTGGCCCATATCGGAGAAATCCTCCCTTCGGGGTCACTTCGGCCCCATTGTCGCCCATCTTTAGAATCTCCTTGTTGTACTCGGTTCTCTGAGCGAAGCCCATCTGGCCGGCTCTTGGAACAGAGTACATTACGTAATGAGGATGCCACGGGCCAATCGATCCGACTCCCCTAACCGTCTTTCTCGACTTGTGTTTGAGCTTCTTTATTCCCCATCTCTTGACCGGCCCCTGGATTCCTTTACCTTTTGTGATCGAGATGACGTCTACGTCGCCTCCCTCCTTGAAGACCTCGGAGATCTTCAGGTCCTTTCCCAGAATCTTCTTGCCAAACTCCAGTTGATCCTGTACCGTTCCTCCATCGATCTTAACTTCAAAGAGATCCGGCGTCTTCCTGCCGATCGTCGTGGTTCGGGGTCTGCTGGCGACTACGGCTCGGACTTCTGCGAGTTTATCTTTAGAAGCCTCCAGTTTCTCCCAACCTTTAGAATCGTCAAACTTTTCAGGCGTCTTGATTATCCGATGGAGATCCTTGTCTTGGTCGTTCGACCAGACTTCTCCAAGCGTGCGGAGCCCAGCGTTCGAGGCCGCGTAGAATCGTAGCGCCGCAACTTTGAGTGGGGGCGTCTCAATGACGGTAACTGGGAACGTCACTTCTTTGCCGTAGTTGAGGGATCCTTGACGGTTATCTACGATCGTAGCGTGAGTCGTTCCTGCCTTGAAGCCGGCGAAGCCCAGGAGACGAGTCGGACCTTCATATTCCGGCCAATAGCGGATCCTAGGGGCCCAGTGGCTGGCGCGTCCGCGTGGAAGGTATGCGAGCGATCCTCTTCTGGGAGCGCTATATTTCCTGTGTCCCATCTAGCTCTCCCCCAAGAGATTCAGCACCGACAGTGTCGCTATTAGCGCCTCTTCAGTCCGGACGGTTTCTACTCCTTGGTCGGGAATCGTGTTGAGGTTGAAGTCGCACTCCTCCCCAACATCGAAGCCACCAATCCTGAGAATCTGAGGGACCCCCTGATCGGGGGATCCGAACAGGACCATTGGTCGCTGTGCAGATCTCCAGCGGACGCTCACGTCTTGCATAGCTTCGCGTATGGTCCTCCCGCTACGAGATGTGGAGATTGTCAAGTCGCGTCGTTCCTTTCTTATGAGCCCGCCTAGTGTGGAATCTGTGTTTGTGACTCTGAAACTCCAATATATAGGTAACCGGCTCGCATCGACGAGTTCTCCTTGGAGATGAGGCTCGGTGCGGGTGAGCCGGACGGTGACTCTTTCATGGGGTTTCAACCTCGAAGCCACTCTCATCGGCGATTTGAAACCTGCGTTGACTACGGATGATGCTCCAGTTTCGATCACTGAGGCTTCTCGGACGAGGCCTATTCGAGGTGTTTCGATTCCCGGGTGGCTGGGCAGCCGTAGAGGTGGAAGGGTGCCTGCAAACTGGAGGTCTGGATCTCGGGCGAACAGTTCTCTTCGCATGTATTGGGGAGTCTCTTGGTAGACGAGTAGTTTCTCGAAGAGTCGACCCTCCTGTTTCGAGATTCTGTCCTTGCCGTCATTGTAGACGACTACTTCGTCGACCCGGAAGATCGCCAATGCCCTGGCAATAATACCCACTCGGCCGGTTTTTTCCCGCAGGTGTGGGATATCTCTTGTAAAGGAGGCGGGGAGTGCTACGGAGAGCCGTTGCGGTCTTCTTGGAGGCTCCAGCATGGGATGTCTGGAGTGGCCTGCGGCATAAGATACTTAGCGGCAAATTAAGCATCGTCCTTGACAGCACTGGGCTCTTTCAAGATGAAGATTGACCTCGACAACTTGGACCTTGTCGCCAAAATCGATCGGTCTGACATGATTGGCGCCGTTAATCATTTTCCAGATGCTTTCAAACGTCGAACAGACGTAATGGTTGGAGAGTTGAGGGGCGGTCGATCCGGAATTCGTAGTCTGGTCTTGATGGGAATGGGCGGATCCGCAAGTGCAGGAGATGTGGTTCTGGACTGGCTCCGCGACGAGCTCAAGATTCCCGCTCTTGTTCATCGGGAGCCGGGTCTGCCTGGCTTTGTGAATCATGGAACGTTGTTTGTTGGAATCAGCTACTCTGGTAATACCTCGGAGACATTGAACGCGTTTCGAGCCGCGAAGAGTCGGCGAGCCCATGTGATTGGAGTCGGAACGGGCGGAAAGCTCTCAGACCTGTGTTCCCAGCTCGGTGCGCCCTTCCTAGAGGTGGAACCAGCCCTTGCTCCGAGGGCGGCGCTAGGTCAACTGATTGTTGCGGCCGCTTCCGTTCTTGAAAATCTAGGCCTAGTCCGATCAGTCGTCCGCGAAATGTCCGAGGTAGGTGCAGAACTAACTGGCCTCAGGCGACAGTTTAGGGGTCAGACGCCATTGGAAAAGAACCCTGCGAAGCGATTAGCGACCGACCTTCTCTATCACTTTATCGTGCTATACTCGTTGCAGAGAATGTCGTCGGTCGCTCGTCGATTCAAGAATCAGCTGGCGGAGAACAGCAAGGAGTTGGCAAAGTACGATATTTTGCCAGAGGCGTGTCACAACGGGATCGAAGCTTGGCGCGGTTCAACTCGTAGTATGCTTCCAGTCATTATCCGTGACGGCGACGAGTCGGCCTTCGAGCGTTCGATAGTGGAAGCCTTCAAGTCAACCATATCTTCCGTCGCGAAGGCTCACCCTATGGAGGTGCGATTGCCAGGTCGGGGACGGCTTGCCAGACTGCTCTTCCCCATTTTCTTCCTCGATTATGCCTCAGTCTATCTTGCCATCCTGAAGAGGATTGATCCTACGCCGACGGAACTCATTGAAGAGTACAAGAGTAGGTTGGCAAGTCGAAGGGGGAGATAGTGATTATCCTTTTGCGACTCCGATTGGAGTCATCCGGACAACTTTCCTTCCTATGCCCAACTGGTGGCTAACCTCGGCGACTCTGTCTACGTCCTTGTAAGCCTCGGGCGCTTCCTCCGCGAGCACCTCCATACTCGCGGCCCTGATCACGATCCCACGGCTTTCAAGCGATCTCTTCAGCTCCGCCCCACGCCACTTGCGTTTTGCAGCTGATCGACTCATGAATCTGCCTGCACCGTGAGCGGTTGTTCCAAAGCTTAGCTCCATAGCCTTGGGCGTGCCGACCAGCACCCAGCTGCTTGTCCCCATGCTTCCCGGGATGAGTACGGGCTGGCCGACGTCTCTATATTCGGACGGGACATCGGGGTGTCCGGGCGGGAAGGCTCGAGTTGCGCCTTTCCGGTGAACTATGACCTTTGTTGGCTTGCCGTCAATCTTGTGTGATTCCACCTTTGCGACGTTGTGGCAGACATCATAGACTATCCGCATATCCATCGAGTCTGCTGTTCGTTGGAATACTTTCTCGAATGCCTGACGTGCCCAGTGCGTGATCATCTGTCTATTGACCCATGCGAAGTTGCAGGCTGCTGACATGGCGGCGACGTAGTCTTCTGCTTCGGGACTCTTGCTGGGGCATGCTGCCAACTCTCTATCCGGGAGGCGGACGTTGTATTTTCCTATGGCACGTTCCATTACTTTCAGATAGTCGCTGCAGGTCTGGTGTCCGTAGCCTCTGCTTCCTGTATGGATCAAAACGAGGATCTGGCCTTCTTTGTGAATGCCTAGGCGTTCGGCCGTGTGCTTGTCGAATATCTTGTTGGCGCGTTCGATCTCGATGAAGTGGTTTCCGCTCCCGAGGCTTCCCAGTTGTGGTGCTCCTCGCGACCTTGCGTTGTTGGATACTTTCGACGGGTCCGCGGCCTCCATGCAGCCCTCTTCCTCGATGGTCCTCGGATCCTCAGGCCAGGCGTATCCCTTGTCAATGGCCCAGTCGAGACCATCTGTGACAGCCTTGTCAAGCTCCATAGGCGTGAGCCGGATCTGGCCCCTGCTGCCCAGGCCGGATGGGATGAAGTTGAATATCGTGTCGACAAGTTTCGCCAGCGAAGGCCGGACATCTTCCTCTGTGAGATTGGTACGGACTAGCCTAACTCCGCAGTTAATGTCATAGCCGACCCCGCCCGGGCTGATCAGTCCCTCATCATAGTCAGTGGCAGCAACTCCACCAATGGGAAAGCCGTACCCCTCGTGGCCGTCCGGCATCGTGATTGCATAGTTGTAGATCCCGTCTAGGTGGGTTACGTTGACGCACTGCTGGATGGTTCTGTCGGTACGCATCTTGGCAAGGAGGTCTTCGTCGGCGTAGATTCTCGCCGGGACCTTCATTCCTGGCTGAAAGTCTGGGGCTACTTCCCAGATGTTTTCAGCTACCCGCGTGAGAGGAATATTCGAACTAGATCTACTTGCAGAACTCATTTCTTGGGCCATCATCCAACGGTCAATTGGAGCGGTGTCGACTCAGCTATAAGTATCGTTGGTCCGGCTGGCTCCTAGCGCCCTCGGTGATTTTCAGCGCTGAGGCCGTCCTCCCTATAGGTCTAGGATGAATCGGACCGTCACGCTATCACGCTGTCTCTCGATCTGCATCTCATGATAGGTTACCCCCTTTATCTCCGCTTTGGCCCCGTGCTTCTGACGGTCATATTTCTCGCCCCGAACCTTCGCTTCAAGCTTCATCGGTTGTGACTCCTTCGAGAGTCGAGTGATATCGAATACCGAGTAGACCATTCGGTCGATGTCAAACTTGAGTAACAAGGCTTCCAGCCAGTCGTAGAGTAGTTCCTTCTCGTCGTGGCCTTCCACGCGAACACGCTCCATGTTCTTCGGTTCGACAGATCGAACGTTCAACATTATTTCGTAGAAGCCTTCTGCGGCGTGGGCGAAGGCTCCTTCGAGAGTTGGTCCCCAAGCCTCGATGTGCGCGTCGCTCGTATGCTCCAGAAATCTGTAACCTTCTACTGTTCTCCCTGGCGTATTCCGACCCAGCTGTGGGCTTGTTCTCGGGAACCGTTTATTAGGTGAGTTCTGGGGGAGAATTTTCTTTGACCCGAATGCGGTCTTCCGTGCCGGGATCACGCAATCGGCAGTTGCGTCCCGTGGGCCGAGTGGATTAGCCGCAAGTGTGGGTCTAGAGGCGCAGGCCTTGAGAGCCTGTGGCCCTTACGGGCCGCGTGGGTTCGAATCCCACTCCCGGCGCCAACAACATACTGAACAGAAAGTGTGAAGGATTTCTGGAGAAACGACTAGCCCCCCGGGGGGTCGAGAAAAGATAACAGAAAAGAAAAAGTTAGCAGAAAAAGAAAGATAGTGTAGAGGAGGAATTTTCTCCGGTCTTCTGTACTCGCGGGATCTGCGTCGCGAAGAGCAACTGCTTTTCAGAATTTTGATGGAGGATCTCGCCAGATGGGATGGATTCCAGGCGGGTCTCATGATTCTGGGCGCAGAACTGGCTGATCAAGGGTTGTAGAAAGCGCGGGTTACGCGGAAGAGAATAGCGCAGAAATAGGGATCAGTGGACAGATTCGCGATCCGGGTTTATTCCAAGGTTGCAGATGCAGACGAGCGTTGTAATCGGGCGGTTTCTTACAGAAATGATTCACGCTCTCAGAAGAGTTCAACCCAGAAAATGGTCAACTCCCGGCTCGGCGAGGGAAGATCCGAAAAATATGACCCCTCAGGTCGCTCGTCAACTACGCAGGGGTACTAGTAGCTACGGCCGGTTGCGGGCAGGTCGCGATGTGTGCAGAGTACTTGTCTAGACGAATGTTCTCATGACACCTAGGGCACTGCAGTACCTTCATCTCCGATCGGACGTTCCTTCCTTTCCAATTTCTTCCTCTCAGTTTCTCAACACCTCTGGGTTTTCTATTGCAGGATGCAGAAGGGATTCGTTTTCAGCGCGAGATTTCTGCAGCCCGCTCCGATCTTAGCGCTGACGAGACGATATAAGGACTCTTTCACTGAGAGTCAGAGAGGGCCCGAACAGGTTCTATCGCACAGTCCTACCTGTAGTAGTCGGGAGGCTCCTTTCGTGTGAATGCCTTAGCGCCTGTCCTGAAGTCAGGACTTGTGATGGTGCGTAACAGCTCCTTGTACGCAACATTGAGAATACGGGTGGTGATCAGGCTTCCCCGTATTCTCTTGAAGCTGGCATTGGACGTGGGGGAAACGAGGCGTATCTCGTCCAAGATCTTTGCAACCCGATTCTCTATCCCTCCAGGCTCTTCAACATAGCTTACGAGGCCGAACAATCGAGCCTCCTCCGCGCGTAGGGCTGCTCCCGTCAGATTCATTTCGACGACCTTTCTGCCGATCATCGAGAACTGGCCGAATCCCGCAGAGATACAGCAGAGAGCTCCCACCCTCCCCCCGGAGAATGCAAACGTCGATCGGGTCGACGCTATCACGATGTCGGAGGCGAGAGCTATCTCCGCCCCCGCACCATACGCGGGTCCGTCCACAACTGAGAGGATGGGCTTCTCGCACTCGAAGAGTCGCCGCCAGAAAGGCTTGACCAAGCGATATACGAAGTCTCTAGCCTCCTTCCGAGTAGCGAATCCGCTTACCTCCTTAACATCGAGTCCAGCCGAGAATGCTCGCCCTTCACCTCTGATGACGATAATATGAACGGCCGGATCATTAGACGCGCTTGCCAAGGTTAGTTCGAGGCCCCTGAACATTCCCTTGGAGAGAGCGTTGAGGACACTGGGCCGGTTCATCGTAAGCCACGCGGTGTGGTCTCGAACGATGTAATCTACATCCTGACTGGTCGCCATTGTATTTTCACGATTCCTTGGACCTGAGCCTCGTCTGGCTGTATTTTTCGATTGTTTTCTCCAGTTCGAGAACATTTTTGAACCGCTTCGAAGAGGATATGGCGTAACGGTGCGAATTTCTGATTAATCTCCCGTACAATTCGAATCTCAAGCTGAAATCGATTCTGGATCGAGTGAACGGCGACGAGTACCTCCAGAGCCTATGGGAATGCATCAACGTCAACGCGGTACGGAGACTGGGTCTGTCGGATCACGGGCCCGTTCACTTCGCAATAGTCTCGAACATTGCCCTCAAGATACTCCGAAACCTGCTCGAGGCGGGAGTGAAGCCGAACATTGTTACTGACCATAGGATGACAGACGATGATGCGGAGGTCGTAGTGTTCCTCGGCGCGGTCTTGCACGACCTGGGAATGGTCGCGCACAGGGAGAACCACCACATGTTCAGTGTTCCCTTAGCGTTCCAGCTCTTGCCAGGCTTGCTGAAGGGGGTCTACGACGAAAGAGAACGGGCGATAATTACCGCTGAAACTCTACACGCAATATATGCACATGAGTCGGAGATCCCGCAGCTCACTCTTGAGGCGGGGGTGGTCAGAGTGGCAGACGCTCTGGATATGAAAGAAGGACGCGCCAGGATACCGTTCATTGCGGGAAAGAAGGATATTCATGCACTCTCAGCAATGTCGATCCGAGACGTGAAGATACGGAAGAGCAAACAGAAACCGGTCGTGGTCGAGATAAGTATGTACAACGAGTCCGGGATCTTCCAGGTTGACCAGTTGCTACGGAAGAAAATAGCTGGGACCAAGCTTGAAGGTTTCATCGAAGTCGTCGCGCAGGTCGAAAACCAGCAACGCAAGACAGTGCTCTCGAGGTACACTCTGGGTACTGTACCTGAAACGCCGACCGCTGAGGTTATTGTTCAGAAATAATAGAGGAAGGATTATCCTGGAATTGCAGGGGCTGAACGGTCTTGCTGCTACTCCACTTTTGCCAGTTTTCCGTAGCGTCCCACGTTGAGCTGGAGTTCTCCTCTGAAAGAGTCAACGTAGCCGTTCTGTATCTCGACAGTGTCGTTCACTGCTACCTTGGAAATGTTCTCGTTCCAGAGCGTAACCTTGACTGTGCCTGATTCGTCTTGAAGAGTTGCTGAAGCGACCTGCCCGGGGCCGAACTTAGTCTGCACTTCCCTGGGTGTTTCCATGTCGACGATCTTTCCCTTCACGTCCACCCTCCTCATTCCGGGTTTCAGCTCTGCGATCTTCATTGAACTATTCTCCTTTCACTACCTCGCCGGTCGCGAAATTGTTCCTCACGCTGGTGATTCGAACCTTGACCTTGTCCCCTGCATTGGTCCCAGGGACGAATATTACGAAGTTGTTGAAGCGGGCGATTCCATCTCCTCGTCGCCCAACAGACTCAACTGTAACATCCACCTCTTGACCCTCTTCGACCGGTACGGGACCCCGATCGCGTTCAGAGCTTCTTTCTCCACCACCTCCGCCCCCATATCCTCCTCCGCGGCCATAGCCTCCCCCACCCCCTCTGCCTCTACCGTATCCTCCTCCACCACTCCGGCCATAGCTTCCCCCTCTCCTCCCGTAGCTCCGGCGGGGTCGATCTTCCCTTCCCTCGTTTGACATGTTTCTATTTGTCCGATTGCCTGATTGAGCCGAATTGAACCATTAGTCCATCAGTACGATAAACCAACGCTACAAACATGGTTTGCAAACAGAATTACTCCCATACCGACCTGACTTTGTTCAGACCCGTCCCGTGCCTGCCCGTTTTGTCGTTCCATATTAAAGATTTGACCTATGGGGTTCTGCTAACTCTTCGTCGGATGGGTTAGCTTCGAGGCATCGACTCCGGGGATTACCGTAGGCGTCGGGTTCCCCTTCACAGCTTCAACTGCTCCGCCTTGCGCCTCTAGAAGGATGGGAGGCCGGGAACGTGCGAACCTCACCCGTCCCCGCCGGGAGAGGTTGATTGCTGCAACCACATCCCGGTCCATTACCATTCTACACTCTCCACACCAGAGCTTACGCTTCAGCCTCTTGTCCGATTGGAGTCTCTCCCCGCATCTCGGACACGAGAGACTGGAGCCTCTGGTCTCACGCCTAGACAGGCGAATAACCGGAAGACCAGTCCACCTAGCCTTGTACTCTAACTGTCGCTGGGCTTCACTGAAGCTCCAACCGTTCATCCTACCCCGATAGTTTCTGGTCTGACCGTTACCCTTCCGGTAGAGAGCACGTATGCCTCGAATATCTTCCAATACTATCGCCTGTCTCCGCTGGACGGCCAATGCCACAATTGTCTTCGTGGTGGTATGGAGGAGATGACCGGTCCTGGCGGTTCTACGCTCTCCATACTTCGAGGCTATCGCTCCTCTTATCCTAGCATCGTCTCGTCTGAAAGATGCGACTATGCGCATCGTGGTACTGGCTATGCGCACAGTCTTAGAGAGGTCGTAGTGACGTGTCTCCTGGTCGTTTCCAACCGTGAGATTACGAAGATTACGGTCTACGCCTACGGTAGACGTGCATTCTACTGGGACAACGTCGCGGGCGATGCAGAGGCTCAATCGATTCCTGGTGAGTGTGAAGGAACGAACCTCGACTCCAGGTTGAGAGATAGTGTCTAGCGTATGCTTGGTCAGGGGTATGCTGAGACGTTTCCCTCTCGCGATCGGAATCTCTAGCCGTCCATTCTTCGTCTTGAACCCGTAGCATGATACGAGCTGCTGTCTCACAGCGTACGGGGTCCTACTAGGGAAGCCTCTCCGGAGAGACTTCTTCCTAGCTGCTAGTATTCCTGCTGCTCTCGATATGGCGCAGAGCTTGTAACAGCTAGGTGAATCGTACTGGGCGAGCTCGTTGTAGGAGAGTAGTGAGAGCCTTCTCAGCGACGACAGGTTGTTGGCTAGACCTATCCGTATGGACTCGTTGACCATCCTCCTGAACACCTCTAACAGTAGCAGAATCTCCCGTGAGGGAGCATAGTACTGCCAGACAGATTTTACAGCAAACAGGATGAATAACGAGAGCAATAGACCGGTCTATGAATTAGAGAGATACCCGACGATAAGTTAACAGAACCACCTATGGCACAATTTCGACAGCGAGCCCTGTAGTTCCTTCTTCGCTCGAGAGAGTCTCTTCGACGACGAGAGATTCCGCCTTGATCGTCCTCAGAATCGGTTCCTGATTGGCTTCGAACAGACCTAGGTGAGATGGTTGAGTCTTTATGATTACCTTCCTGATAGGAGACTTGAGGC
>Ga0209761_1000515_pt1 | contig 23681 bp, 21 predicted proteins | sample GraSoi013_1_40cm_4_FD_185818 | JGI IMG/M metagenome (GOLD analysis project Ga0209761, IMG submission 185818) | Grasslands soil microbial communities from the Angelo Coastal Reserve, California, USA - Sample 09_25_2013_1_40cm (SPAdes) (version 2) | ecosystem: Environmental > Terrestrial > Soil >...
CCGCCCGCGCGATGCCGAAGTCCGCCACTCGAACATGCCGGCCCGCCAGAAGCAGGTTTTCAGGCTTGATGTCCCGATGCACGATCCCCTGGCCGTGGGCGTAATTCAGCGCATCAGCGACCTCCGCCGCGATCTGAAGCGCGTCGTCGAGGGGTAGCTGTTTTTCTCGCGTCAGCCGCGTGCGAAGTGTCTCGCCTTGGACATAGGGCATGACATAGTACAGGAACCCGCCTGCGTCGCCGGAATCCAGCAATGGTAGGATGTGGGGGTGATCGAGCTGCGCGGTGACCTGGATCTCTCGCAGGAAGCGCTCGGGACCGAGTGCGTGGGCAAGTTCAGGCTTCAGGACCTTGAGCGCGACGGCGCGGTCGTGCTTCAGGTCCTGGGCGAGGTAGACGGTGGCCATCCCGCCGTGGCCGAGCTCGCGCTCGAGGCGGTAGCGGTCGGCGAGAGCCGCGCTGAGGGCGGACAGAGCATCGGTCACAGGCCAGACGCTCGTGCACACGTCGGGTGGTGTCAACGGTGGTGCCAGCTTCTTCGTCTCTCACGAGCGTTAACCAGCGGTCCGGCAACAGAACTCGTTGAAAACACAACGGCCAGCGCTGGTGTGCGCTGGCCGTGCAGGATTACGAATCGAGAGCTCTACCACTGAGATACGGTGGCGACGGCTCCTAAGTTAGCGGTGGGCCTGCGGGTTTGGTACTCCTGCTCCGCTGCGCGAGCACCACAAACGCCAGGAAGTAGGCGCTGAGAGTGCGCGCCGCTCCGGCGGGCGACTCGGCGTCGAAAAAGAGGCGACAGAACTCTTCCCGCGACCGCAGAATTTCCCGCCGCCGATGCCCGCGCCAGCGGTCATCGCGCGCCGTCAAGTCGAACAGCTCTAGGGCTCGCGTGAGTGCCTTGTCAAACCGATCGGTTCGACGCGCCTCCCACGCGGTGATCGCGCGATCGACCTCGCTCCCCACGTTTGCGAGTTGCTCGGGGAGCGAGAGCGCTGCCCAGCGTCCCGCTGCAAGTCCGACGTGGATCGTCATCCCACCCCCTCAGCCTTCCACCAGCGCGCCGACAATCCGGCGGATACGATCCCGGAGCGTGCTATCCTCGACATTTCTCGACCGGTTCGCCTGAGAAGGACGCACGTTGATCATCGAGTCGAACTCGATCCACGCCTCCCCTCTTTCGGCGGGATATAGATTGATGCCCCACAGATGCTCCTGCACCGAGCCGTCCTCCATCAGTGCCGCTTCCTCATCAGCATGCAGCTCGCCACCGATGGCCATCACTCCCCGCTCCACGTCGACAACGGCTTTCACCATATCACCGAACTGTGCCTCGGCAAGTGAGGAAAGGCGCGCGCGGCTGATCGGACGGCGAATAACCTCGATCGTCATCGCCCCAATACTCCGTGGTGGTCCGCGAAACGGCAACTGACCCGATCAGATTCGTGGTGCCAATGGTGGTGACAATTGATTCGTCGTGGCTCGGCGCAGGCCGTCTGATCGGGTTATAATCCAACTGTGAAGACGCGCCGGCTCGGTGGCCTGGTTGTTGGTGCCTTGGTGCTCCACCTCGGGTTCGTTGCCCAAGATGCCAGATGTCTTGCGGCCTCCCCGATACCGCACAGCCATCACTCTAGCGGTTCGCACCAGTCGTCCGCGCCGGATCAGCAGCACCACAAGGCTCCGGCGCTGCCGGTATGCTGCCAGGCCCTTACCTCCTGCTCGCCAACGATTGCACTCGGTCGCGACGCCCTTACGCTCACCAGCATCCCGGTCAGCGCTCGTCGCATCATCCCCTCACTCGACCGCACCACCTCCCGCACCACCGCTCCGGAAGCACCCCCTCCTAGAGCCTAAGCCTCGGTTCGTCGTTGCTCACGCGTCGCATCGAGTCCGATTCGAGTGCGATGCTCGGGACTATGCTCTGACAAGAGGCTGAACATGTTTCGGTACTTGCTTGCGATCGCATTCCTGCCAGCGATGCTCTCGGCACAGCATCCAGAGCACCAGATGCCACCGCAAACTCCAATGAAACCGATGGCGATGATGATGAACGATCCGCTCGGCGTCTCGATGGAGCGGATGGGTTCGGGCACGACGTGGATCCCGGACGCGGTGCCCCTGCCTGCTCGGCACGTCATGTCCGGCTCCTGGCTTCTCATGCTGCATGGATTTGGTTTCGTGCAGTACGACAAGCAGGGTGGCCCGCGGGGCGATGACCAATTCGGATCCCTCAACTGGGCGATGCTGATGGCGAGCCGCGATCTGCTTGGGGGCCGATTTCAGGCGAGAACGATGTTGAGTCTCGACCCTGCGACGGTTACCAATCGAGGCTATCCACTGCTGCTGCAAAGCGGCGAGACCTACCGCGGCCAGCCGCTCGTCGATCGGCAGCATCCGCATGACTTCTGGATGGAACTGGCGGTGATGTACGAGCGCGCGCTCTCGCGCAGTATCGGCGTGACAATCTACGCCGCGCCTTCCGGCGAGCCGGCCCTCGGCCCCGTTGCGTTCATGCACCGACCGTCGGCCATGGACAATCTCGCCGCGCCGTTGTCCCACCATTGGCAAGACGCCACTCACATCAGTTTTGGCGTGCTCACCGGCGGCCTGTTTGGCCGACACTGGAAACTGGAAGGCTCGGTCTTCAACGGCCGCGAACCAAATGAGGAGCGGTGGGGATTCGATCGCCTCCGATTGGATTCCTATGCCGGGCGATTCACTGCGCATCTGGATTCGAGCTGGGTTGTGTCGGCGGGGTACGGCTTTCTAAAGAGTCCCGAAGCGTTGGCTCCGTCCGAATCCATGCACCGCGTCACCGCCTCCCTATTACAGGGCCGGAAACTGGGAATGGAGGGTCAGATCGCGTCCTCGGTGATCTGGGGTGCCAACCGGCATTCCGGGAGGACAACCCATTCCGTACTTGCCGAGAGCGAGGCGATACTGGATCGCAGGAATACGATCTTTGGACGTCTCGAGGTCGTTCAGAAGACAGCAGGGGAGTTGGTATTGCCGTCAGGACCTGGCGGCTTCGCGCCCGATTCAACGTTCACCGTCACAGCATTGTCCGTCGGATACATTCGCGAGGTCGTGCGCTCGTCGAAGGCGACGGTTGGGGTCGGATTCCAAGGTAGTCTGAACGCGCTCCCCGCCGCGCTAGACTCCTTCTATGGGTCACGCACGCCAGTCGGGGGAATGCTGTTCGTGCGTATCCGCCCGCTTCATGGTCCGCATTCAATGTCGAGCCCTGCAATGCCAATGTAGCAGGTCGGCCGCGGTGAAATCCGAGCACTCAGAACCGCCTAGACCGCTCGAACGATCGATGATACACTTGTTATAGTCGATCGCGATCCGTGCCACCCAGCAGCGAGGCGTCTATGCGATGGATCACACGTGAGCATCCAAAAATCGATCGCGTCGCATGCCCGTGGCTGATCACGCGATTCATCGATCCGCAGGCAGAGTTTCTCTTTGCACCACCCGCGGAGGTACGCGCGCGTGCCACCGACATCAATGCGATCCCGTACGATGTCGAAGGCGTGGAGCTTTCTCACGATGGCCCCTTGTGCAGCTTCGACGCCTTCCTGCAGAAGTACGCCTTGACTGATCCGGCCCTGCACGAGCTCGCGGTTATCGTCCGCGGGGCGGACACCGATCGTCTGGACCTTGCCCCGCAAGCGGCCGGATTGCTCGCCATCTCCTTGGGTCTGTCGCAACTGTTCCCGGATGATCACGAGCTGCTCGCCCGCGGGTTCGTCATCTACGATGCGCTGTATGCATGGCTCCAGCACGCCAAGGGGGAGCGTCATACCTGGAACCCGCAACGCGCCCCCGCCCCGGCCTGATGTCGTGAACGACTTCGCGGCGGGACGTTGGCTCCTGCTGTTCCACCAGATCCCGCCGAAGCCCGACTACTTCCGGGTGAAAGTGTGGCGCAGGCTGCACCGCATCGGCGCGGTGCCGGTCAAGAACTCGGTGTGGGTCCTCCCGTACAACGATCAGGCGGTCGAAGACTTTCGTTGGCTGCTGCAGGAGATCGTGGCTGGTGGGGGCGAGGGGTCCCTGTGCCGTGGGGATTTCGTGGACGGCCTGAGCGATCGCGACGTGGAAGGGTTGTTCCGCAAGGCCCGCACGGCGGATTACGCCGCCATCGCGCGCGATGCGAAGTCCCTGGCGCGCATGGCGGCCCCCGTCGACGTCGCGCGTCTCGATCACAGGCTGGCCGAGGTCGCAGCGATCGACTATTTCCACGCGCCCAACCGGCAAAAGGCTGGGCGGGTGGTGGCGCACCTCGAGGCACGCGCGCGCCGGGCCGAACTGCCCGAGAAGCACAGGGTGCGTGCTGGCCGCCGAGCCGGGCGCATGCGCGGGCGGACTTGGGTCACGCGCCGGGGCGTGTTCGTGGATCGAATCGCCAGTGCGTGGCTCATCAAGCGCTTCATCGACCCGACGGCCCGGTTCAAGTTCGTGGCGCCCGAGGGCTACTCGCCCCGCAAGGGCGAGCTACGCTTCGACATGTTCGAAGCGGAGTACACGCACGAAGGCGACCGCTGCACTTTCGAGACACTCGTCCGGCGCTTTCGACTACGCGACTCGGGGCTGCGGGCCATCGGCGAGATCGTCCACGACATCGACTGCAAAGACGCGAAGTTCGGCCGTGCCGAAGCTACAGGTGTCGAGCGCTTGCTCGCGGGGATCGCCCGGAAGCACGCCACCGACGCCACGCGCCTCCGTCTCGGAGCGGCCGTGTTCGACAACCTTTACCAGTCGTTCACCAACAAAGGAGTCCGTCCATGAAGAAGGTGCTGAAGGGAACTCTATTCCTGTGCCTCCTCGGCGCTGCAGCCGGCCCCGGGTTCGCGCAGCAGCAGCCGGCCGCTGTCTGGGATTCGGTCGGCCGCATTCTTGGAACGGCTCCCACGAGCGCGGCCGGCTACGTTCGCTATAACCTCCCGCGCCGCGACCTCAGCGTCCGGATCGGGGACGTCACGGTCGCGCCGGCGCTCGCGCTAGGAGCCTGGGCCGGGTTCAGCTGCGAGCCCAACGACGCGACGATGATGGGTGATCTCGTTCTCACGGCGGCGGAGCTGGGCCCGGTGCTCGCCGAGCTGGCGCATCAGCACATCGGGGTGAGCGCAATCCACAATCACGTCGTCGGCGAGCAGCCCGAGATCATTTACGTCCACGTCCTCGGCCAGGGAAACGCGCTCGATCTGGCGAGCCGTTTGGATCGCGCCCTGACCCGAACCGGAACGCCGCGACCTGTTGCGGCCGCGCCACCTGCTCCGCTGACGATCGACACAGCCGCCGTTTTCGCAGCGCTGGGACGCCACGGCACTGCGCGCAGCAACGTCGCCCAAGTGGGGTTCGTTCTGGTCTCGGGGACGGTCACCATGGGCGGCCGCACGATGACCCCCGCTCTCGCCTATGGCTCACCCGTTAACGTCCAGATGGTGAGCCCTTCCCGCGCCGTGGCTACCGGCGACTTCGCAGTGCGAGACTCCAGCGTCGCCGGTGTCCTGGACGCGCTCACCGCGCACGGGATCACGGCGACCGCGGTGCACAGCCATATGATCGGTGACTCCCCCCACTTGGACTACATCCACTTCTGGGCCGACGGCCCGCTCCTCGACGTGCTGCGCGGACTCAGGGCGGCAGTCGATGCAGGCCACTGAGAGGACACATGCACTCACTTCCGAAAGCAGGGCTCGTGGCGCTCAGCCTCGCCCTGATCTCGACGACTGCTACGGGATGCACGAGTCGCAGTCGAGACCAAGATGATGATGACGACGACCCGGCTCCGGCGGTGAATCCCTCGCCGAGCACCGCGCAGGCCGCCACCATCTGGACATTCGACAGCTCGAGCATCGGGCAGCCACCCGCCGGCTTCTCATTCGGCCGGACCGGCTCGGGGCGTCCCGGACGCTGGGTCGTCCGCACCGCGGCGGATGCGCCCAGCGGGCACAACGTGCTCGCGCAGGAAGACAGCGATCGGACAGACTACCGCTTCCCGGTCGCCGTGGCTGATGGACCCACGTTCGGTGACGTAAGCGTCGTGGTCCGGTGCAAGCCGGTGAGCGGTCAGGTGGATCGCGCGTGCGGTATCGTTTGGCGCTACCAGGACGAAAACAACTACTATCTCACGCGGGCGAACGCTCTCGAAGACAATGTCTGCTGGTACTACGTGCAGAATGGCCGCCGCGTCGAAGTAAAGCGCGTGCATATCCCCGTCGCATCGGGGGTCTGGCATTCGTTGCGCGCGGACATGCGCGGCGATCACGTCGAGGTCTACTTCAACGGAACGAAGCTGATCGACGTCCACGACTCCCGGTTCACTGCGCCGGGCAAGGTTGGCGTGTGGACTAAAGCCGATTCGCACACCCTTTTTGACGACCTTACCGCGGCGCGACTCGCGCACTGATGCGGGCCTTTCTGGTGCTGGCAGTGCTTGTGCCGGTCCGGCTAGCGGCACAGCAGGGCGCTGAGGATCGCACTGGAGCGCGCCTGCGCGTCGTCACCGCGACCGTCTCGATCTCCCTGGACGGCCGCTTGGACGGCGCTGCCTGGGCCGGCGCGGACTCGATCACCGAGTTCCGGCAGCGCGAGCCCTCGGCGGGCGCTCCCGCGAGCGAGCGCACCGTGGTCAAGGTGTTGCGCGACGCCGCGGCACTGTATGTGGCGGTGCGCGCGTACGATGGCGACATGCGGCGCGTGCGGGCCAGCGAACTACGGCGTGACGCGGACTTGTCGAGTGACGACAACGTTCAGTTGCTGATCGACAGCTTTCACGACCGCCGCGGGGCGTTCGTCTTCGGCACGAATCCGAACGGCGCGATGTGGGACGCCCAGCTCGTCGGAATCGACAATCTCAACCAAAACTGGAACGGCATCTGGGATGTAGTCGTCACGCAAGATTCGGCCGGCTGGTCCGCCGAGTTCCGAATCCCGTTCCGCACCCTTCGCTTCCATCGGGGGGGCGACCTGCGATTCGGGTTCAACGTGCGCCGCTTCATCCGGCGCAAGAACGAGCAAGACCTGTGGCGCTCCTGGGGCCGCGCCGAGGGGCTGTACCAACTGCTCAATGAAGGCGAGTTGACCGAGCTGGGCGCCCTGGATCGAGTCCGAGATATCGAGGCGTACCCTTATGTCCTGACACGAGCCACGGCGGCAGAACACGACAGTGCTGGCGCTAAAATCGGGGACGGATTCCTTGGGGGAAAGGCCGGCCTCGACGTGAAGGTCCCAGTGACGCCGACGGTCACGGCCGATCTCACCGCCAGTACCGACTTCGCCCAGGTCGAGGCCGATCAACAAGTGATTAACCTGACCCGCTTTCCCTTTTTCTTTCCCGAGAAGCGGGAGTTTTTCCTGGAGTCGAGTGGGCTGTTCGATTTCGGGACGCCGAGCCGAGTGCAGGTGCTCTACTCGAGACGGATTGGGCTCGATACGGCAGGCGCTGCGGTTCCGATCATCGCGGGAGGGCGCGTGACCGGACGCGTTGGGCCGTGGCGCCTCGGGCTCCTCGACGCGCAGACCGGCGGCGTTGACCGCGCCAACGACGCGGTGTTCCGGGTGCAGCACGACCTGTTCGCGCGGTCCTATATCGGCGCCATCGGAAGTCTGAGAACTCTTTCGAGCGGCGGCGCCCAGGCTGCCGGCGGCTTCGACGTGGACCTCCCCCTCGTGATCCACGGACAGAACGTGGAGCCCAAGTTCTGGATCGCCGGGAGCCGAACGCCCGGCGTGTCCGGCGCGCCGCTCGCGTGGCGCATCTCCACAGACAACCCCAACGACCTGTTCGATAATTTCGTGTCGGTCTATCGGATCGACACGGGGTTCACACCGCCGCTCGGCTTCGTGCGACGCACCGGCATCTGGGAGACAACGGGCCACAACAACTTCACGCCCCGACCCCACGCCCTCGGCATCCGCCAGCTCGATTTCAAGTTCATCCCCGAATGGGACATCATCGCCAACAGCACCGGATCGCTCGGCCGCTCGGGCGACTGGGAGACCGCATGGTTCGAGTGGCGATTCCTCGGAGGTGACCGGGAGAATGGGGACCGCTTCGAAGTGAATTTCCAGCGTTTCCTGGACGCACCGACCGACACCTTTGACATCTTTCGACAAGTGAAGATCCCACCCGGCCGATACTGGTGGTCGCGCTACGAGCTGCAGTACTTCATGTCACCGGGCCGGCCCCTCAGCTTCGGTGCGTTCGTGAACTGGGGCACGTTTTACGGCGGCCGCAGTGCGGACGTGGAGCTGCAGGGCACGTGGCGCGGCGGAGGACACGTCATTGTCAGTGCCGACCTGTCCCGCACGGCCGCCCGGCTGCCGACTGGCGGGTTCACGGCCTTGCTGGCCTCCGGCCGCATGGAGTACGACTTCAATACACGGACCACCTTTCTCGGCTTCGTGCAGTACAACAACGACGCGCAGCGGGCGGACTTCAACCTGCGCTTCCACTGGATTCCCCAGATCGGAGACGACGTTTTCCTCGTCTGGAACTCGGGGTACACGACCAATCGCGTTGCGACTTACCGCTTCCCCGCAGTACGATCGCTCGCTCGGCCTTTGAACGGCGCATTCGTGGTGAAGATCGTCCACCGTATTGCGCCGTGAGAAAGGCATTCTGCTGCCTGCCTTCTGGCTCCTCATAGAGGGTTAGTATGCAGTCAGATGGCCAGCTTAAGCGGATCGTTTGTGTCGTCCTAGGAGCTGGGCGTTCACGGCGACGATCACGGTCGATACCGACATGAACACCGCGCCAAGCGCGGGCGAAAGCAAAATGCCTGTACCGCGATACAGCACGCCGGCCGCGAGTGGGATGCCCACGGCATTGTATCCCGTGGCCCACCACAGATTCTGTACGATCTTGCGGTACGTGGCGCGCGCGAGGCCAACGATGGCCGGCACATCGCGCGGATCGGACCGGACGAGCACGATGTCGGCGGATTCGATCGCGACGTCGCTGCCCGCGCCGATCGCGATGCCCACATCCGCTTCCACCAGCGCCGGCGCGTCGTTCACGCCGTCTCCCACCATAGCCACCGTGAGACCGCGTGCTTTGACCTCCCGGATCTTCGCCGCCTTCTGATCCGGGAGCACTTCCGCGAAGTATTCGTCGAGTCCCAACTCCTGCGCGACCCACCGCGCCACCGCCTCGGAATCGCCGGTGAGCATCATCGCCCGGATGCCCATCTGCTTCAGCCGTTGCAGCGCCTCACGCGACTCGGGACGGATGATATCCGCGAGCGCAATGGCTCCGACCACTTTTGAGCCGAAGAGTACATAGACAACCGTCTTCCCCTGCTCCGCAACGCGGCGCACGCGAGCGTCACTCGCGGCCTGGCTCCGCTCCTTCAAGAACCCCGGACTTACCACGTTCACCTCCACTCCTTCCACCTTGCCTCGTGCACCCTTTCCCGGAATCGCGCTGACCTCGGACGCCGCCGGGTAGCTGATGCCCCGTTCCGTTGCGGCGCGCACGATGCCCGCCGCGATCGGATGTTCGGACCGGCTCTCGAGTGCGGCGGCAAGGCGCAGAATGTCCGTCTCACTGCGGCCATCCAGGGAGATCACATCCGTAACGCCGAATCGTCCCTCGGTGAGCGTGCCGGTCTTGTCGAATACGACGGCGTCGAGCGCGCGCGCCCGCTCGAAGGCCGCCCGATCGCGGATGAGCAGCCCGTTCCGCGCCGAGATCGCGGTCGAAACGGCAACGACAAGCGGGACCGCGAGGCCGAGCGCGTGCGGACAGGTGATCACCATGACCGTGACCATCCTCTCGAGCGCGAAATCGAAGCTGCGGCCACCCGCGAGCCAGGCGACCAGCGTCGTCGCGCCCGCGGCGATCGCGATCATGGTGAGCCACATCGCCGCGCGATTGGCGAGGTCTTGTGTGCGCGACCGAGTCTGCTGAGCGCGGCGTACCAATTCGATCACTTGCGCGAGATACGTCTCCGCGCCGGTTCGAGTGATGCGCGTCGTGATCGCCGCTTCGCCATTTACCGCTCCACCGAGCACCGTATCTCCGGAACCCTTCTCCACGGGCTGCGACTCGCCCGTCAGCAGGGCTTGATTGACGCTCGTCCGGCCTTCGGTGATTTCGCCGTCAGAGGGGATTCTCTCGCCGGGCTTAACCAGCACCACGTCGCCCTGGCGGAGATCAGTTACGGGGACGTCCTCGGTTGATCCATCGGCGCGCAGGCGGTGGGCCTCGGCGGGAAGCAATCGCACGAGCTCCTCGAGCGCCCGCGAAGCGCCCAGCACGGAACGCATCTCGATCCAGTGGCCCAGCAGCATGATGTCGATGAGCGTCGCGGTTTCCCAGAAGAACACCGTGCCGCCAAGGCCGAAAACGACGGCCGCGCTGTAGAGATAGGCCACGCTGATGGCAAGGCCGACGAGCGTCATCATGCCCGGCAACCTTTTTCGCAGCTCGGCCACGAGGCCCGTTAGGAACGGCCAACCGCCATAGAAGTAGACGGCCGACGCGAAGCCGAACTCCACAAAGCGCGCGCCTGGAAACGCGAGCCGCCCACGGAGCCCGAGCAGATGCTGGACCATTTCCGACGTCGCCAGCACCGGAATGGTCAGCGCCAATGAGATCCAGAAGCGGCGCCGGAAATCATCGACCATACTGGCGTGTCCGGCATGGCTTGCCATGCCTTCGTGCCCTTGATGGCTCGGCGGCATCGCCATCATCGCGCGACGTTCGCTCATCTGCTGCGGCGGGGGATGCGCGCTGTGATCGTGATGATGAGAGTGATCGTGATTCATTGAGGCATCATTCTCGCGTGGTCATGTGATCAATGGCCTCCCAGGCCGTGGCCGGTGAGATGCAGGATGACGAACAGCACGACGAAATGGATGGCGACAATCTCAGTCACGAACACCCAGCGCGGTTGGCTGCGGCGAATTGGTTCGCGCGCGGAAGGAGCGAGCACCGGCGGCGACACGGCGCGCTCTTCCAGTTGCTTGCGCCAGCCGTACGGCGTGAGGCCACGCGGCTTGTACACCCCGAGCGCTGTCGCGACGAGCAACGCGAACAGGGCGAGACCGGCGTCCACCACCAGCTGGATCTGCAACCGGCCGGCTGCGACACCAGACAGCGCTGTCTCTCTCGCGATGTTGGCCAACTCCCCGATTGGCATCGTGTGCACCAACAAGAGAATGGTGGCGAGGACATTGATGAGGAGTTTCGCCAAAACCCAGTAGTGCCGAAACAGTCCCCATGTCGTTCCCAATGATTGTACCAGCCCGGTGAGTAGCGACGCGAAGCTCAACGGCACGATGACGTACCATGTGATCACTTGCGTCGCGAGATAGACCGCGCGCACGGTCTGGGGATTCTGACCACTCAGACCCGCGATCGCGAGCGCAAGAAAACCGGCGACCGCGCCGAGCCAGCCGACCGAGAAGATCACATGGGCCGTGAGCGCGAACTTGCGAGCCTGCGATGTCATGATCATTGATTTCCCTCACCCTTCCAAGCTTCGATTCCTTCCCGAATGATTATCGGCAACATCCCCAAGGCAGCCACAGGATCAGCCCACCACCAGCCCAGTAACGCGTTGAAACCCAAACCGAGAAGAGTCGTTGCCGAAAGCCACGCACACACGATCGTCTCGTGCGCATCCGCCCGTAACGCGCGACTGCCAAGACTCGCCGCGATACGGAGCTTCGCTCGGGCGAGAAGGGGCATTACGATCAGGGAAAGCGCGGTGAGCGCGATGCCGAGAGTGCTCGAGTCAGGCCGATGAGATGTCAGGAATACTCTGGTCGAGTCAACGACGATGTAGACCGCGAGCGCCAGCAGCAGCAGCCCGGCACCGCGCGCTGCGCGACGCTCGACGGTCGGTCCAAGCGGCGCGGAACCGAGCTCGGCTCGGAAGCGCCACCACAACAGCGCGCCGCTCGTCACTTCAATCACTGAGTCGATGCCAAACCCTGTCAGAGCAACGGAGCCGGCAGCGACTCCGGCTGTCACCGCAACGAGGCCCTCCAAGATGTTATACCCTACAGTTACGCCCTCGAGGGTTATTCCCTGACGAAGCAGCGCTGTGCGATCCACGCTAGGCGCTGAGCCCACGTCGTCGCCACAGGTAATAAAGCACGGGAATCACGATCAGGGTTAACACCGTTGAGCTGACCATCCCTCCCACCATCGGCGCGGCGATCCGCTTCATGACATCGGCCCCCGTGCCATGACTCCACAGCGCCGGCACGAGACCGAGCATGATCGCGAGCACTGTCATCAGCTTCGGCCGCACACGGTTCACCGCGCCGTGCTCGATCGCGCGCACCAGCTCGGCGAGCGTGGGACGGCGCCCCTCCTGTGCGATGTCCTTCCAGGCGTGGTCGAGGTAGATGAGCATGACCACCCCCGTCTCGGCCGCGACGCCCGCGAGCGCGATGAATCCCACGGCCGCCGCGATCGACAGGTTGTAGCCCAGCAGCCACATGATCCACACACCGCCGACCAACGCGAATGGCAGCGACAACATCACGATCGCCGTCTCGCCCACTGTGCCGAACGTCAGATATAGTAGAAGGGCGATGATCGCGAGCGTCAGCGGCACCACGACCTGCAGACGCGCCTTGACCCGCGCGAGCGCTTCGTATTGCCCGCTCCACCGCAGCCAATAGCCCGCGGGCAGATTGACTTCGCGCTCCACTAGCGCGCGGGCCTCGCTCACGTAACCGCCCACATCGCGGCCGCGCACATCGATCGAGACCTGATCGTACAGGTACCCCGCTTCGCTGCGGATCATCGCCGCTCCTGGACTGAAGCGGATATCGGCGACTTGGCCGAGCGGCACCTGGATACCATCTGCCCTACCCACGAGAATCCGCCCGATCTCATCGGGGCTGTCCCGGAAATCTTGCGCATAGCGGACGGCAACGGGGTAACGCTCCCGACCTTCAACCGTCGTCGTGATCTCCTCGCCGCCCAGCGCCATACTGATTACTTGCTGAGCATCGCCCGTCGTAAGTCCGTAGCGGGCGAGCGCGTCTGCATCCGGCCGGATATCGAGATAGCGGCCGCCGAATGACCGCTCGGCATAGACGCTTGCGGTCCCGCGCAACGGGGCCAGTACCCGCTCGATATCCTGCCCAATGCGCTGGATGGTCGCGAGATCGGGCCCGAAGATCTTTACGGCCAGCGTGGTGCGGACGCCAGTGGACAACATGTCGGTGCGATTCTTGATCGGCAGCGTCCACGTGTTCACCGCGCCGGTGAGCCGCAATCGCCGATCCATTTCCGCGATCAGGCGATCCTGCGTCATTCCCGACCGCCACTCCGACGTAGGCTTGAGATTCACCACCGTCTCCACCATGGACATCGGCGCCCAGTCCGTCGCCGTATTCGCCCGCCCCGCCTTCCCCCAGACAGAAGCGACTTCCGGGAACGTCATGAGGATGCTGTCCTCGACGTGCAGCAGCCGACGCTGGGTCGTCACCGAGACGGCCGGCAGTGTGTTGGGCATGTACATCAGCGAGCCCTCATTCAGCGGCGGCATGAACTCGCTCCCGAGACCGGCGAAGGGGAGGAGCGTCAGAACGAGCATCACGGCCGTTCCTCCCAACACCAGCCACCGCGCCTCGAGCGCCCAGCGCAGAATCGGCCGATACACCCGGATCGCCCAGCGATTGATGGGATTGTCCGCCTCGGCGCGGATCTTCCCCTTCACGAACCAGCCCATCAGGGCCGGGATGAGTGTGACGGACAGCAGCGCCGCGGCCGCCATTGCGAATGTCTTGGTCAGCGCGAGGGGACGGAACAGCCGCCCTTCCTGATCCTCGAGCGTGAAGACGGGCAGGAAGGACAGCGTGATAATGAGGAGTGACATGAACAGCGCCGGCCCCACCTCGCGCGCCGCGGCGAACACGCGCTCCCAATGAGGTCGATCGGGCTCGCGCTCGATGTGCTTATGCAGGTTCTCGATCATCACGATGGCAGCGTCGATCATCGCGCCGATCGCGATCGCAATCCCACCCAAGCTCATGATGTTGGCATTGATCCCGAGCCAGCGGATCAGCGCCAGCGCGATCAACACGCCGAGCGGCAGCGTGGCGAGAGCGACAAGCGCGCTGCGCGCGTGCAACAGAAACAGCGCGCAGACCAAGCCAACGATGATCGACTCCTCGATCAACGTGCGCCACAACGTCTTGATGGAGCCGTGGATCAGGTTCGAGCGGTCGTAAGTAGGAACAATGCGCACGCCGGCCGGCAGCGAGGGCGTGATTTCGGCGATGCGTTGCTTCACAGCGTTGATCACCCGCAGGGCGTTTTCGCCGTAGCGCATGACGACCACGCCGCCCACCGCTTCCCCCTGGCCGTTCAACTCCGCGATTCCGAGCCGTAGATCGGGGCCGATCGTGACGCGGGCCACATCGCCCACGTGCACCGAGCGACCACCGGTGCCCACCGCGATTCCCACCTTCGCGATGTCTTCCACGCCGCGGAAATAGCCGAGCCCGCGGATCGCGTAGTCCGCGCCGGCCACTTCCAGCGTGCGCGCGCCAACGTCCTGGTTGGCACCGCGCACCGCCTCGACGACCTGACGTACCTCCACGCCGTACGCCAGCAGCCGGGCCGGATCAAGCAGCACCTGATACTGGCGCACGTAGCCGCCGAGACTCGCGACCTCGGCGACGCCGGGCACTGACTGCAGCGCGTAGCGAACCTGGAAATCCTGAATCGAGCGCAGCCGGTCCGGCGCGTACCCGGGGCCTTCGAGCGCGTACTGAAAGACCCATCCGACGCCGGTGGCATCGGGTCCGAGGCGAGTTTTGGCCGCGGCAGGCAGACGACTCTGGATCGCATTCAGGTACTCGAGCACGCGCGAGCGCGCCCAGTACAGGTCGGTCCCGTCCTGGAAGATCACGTATACGAATGACGAGCTGAACATCGACTGCCCGCGGACCGCCTTCACGCGCGGGACGGACAGGAATTGCGTGACCAGCGGATAGGTCACTTGATCCTCGACGACCTGCGGTGCCTGCCCCGGGTAATCGCTGTAGACGATCACCTGCGTATCGGACAGATCAGGGATCGCATCCACCGGCATCGTACGCAGTAACCACAAACCCGCCCCGAGGGCGAAGAGCGCCCCCAGGGCCACGAGCTCGCGTCGTTTGATCGCCCACGCAATCACGTGCTGGATCATGGCCGCCTGCCCCTTACCCCGTCCCCCTTCCCCGCTTCCATGCCGCCCATGTTGAGGCCCATCCCCATCTGCAGCATGAGTCCTTGAATTGCGGCGGCGAGGTTGGACTCTGAATCGAACAGATAGGTTGCCGAGGCAACGACCTCGTCACCCGCTTTCAGACCCTGCACGATTTCGACCGCTGAGTCGCTGCGCGCGCCGACGCGGACTTCGCGCGGCATGAACCGGCCGTCACCGCGATTGACGAACACCAGGTCCTTCGTGCCGGTCGGCAACACCGCGGTCAGCGGGACGCTGACCGCGCGACGTCCACTGCGCGCCAGCTCCGCAGTCGCGAACATCCCCGGCCGTAAAGCGCCCCCGGGGTTGGCGACTTCGACGCGCGCCGTGAGCGTGCGTGTCTTCTCGTCGAGCTGGGGATAGATGAATGTCACGCGGCCTTGGAATGTCCGCCCGGGAAGGGCGTCGACGATGATGGTGGCAGGGGTTCCCACGCGTACTGCCGCCGCGTCCTGCTCGAAGATCGCAACATCTACCCACAGCTCGCTGCGGTCGGCGATCAAAAAGAGATTCGTGCCCGCCTGCACTGCCTGACCCTCGATGACGTTCTTTTCCACGATCTCGCCCGCACGCGGGGCCCGCAGCGTGAGCGTCCGCGCGACTGTGCCTCGCGCCTCCAGACTATCGATTTGATCCGGTGGAATGTCCCAAAGGGTCAACCGTCGACGCGCGCTCGCCGCCAGCGTGTCGTCCTTAAGTCTCCGGGCGAGGAGATACTCCTCTTGTGCGCTCACTAGATCAGGCGAGTAGAGCGCGAGCAAAGGCTCCCCCGCGGTCACGCTCTTGCCGACGTAATCCGCGTACAGCTTCTCCACCCAGCCGTTGACGCGCGCATTGACGTAGGCACGTCGCGGCTCGGCGTATTTGAGCACGCCCACGGCGCGCACGGACGTCGCGATGGGTCGGTCGCTCGCCCGCGCGAACGTGATGCCAAGTCGCGCCGCTTCACTTCGATCGATCGGCACACCATTCGTATCGCCTGCCTGCGACGCGCCCGCCATGCCGGGCATGTCGGCCATGGATTGGTCCGGCGTGTTTTTCTTTTGGCAGCCACCCAACACGACCAGGCCACCGAACAGTGCAATGATTGTGCTTTTCATGGCCGGGACTCCTGTGCGGTCAACTGCCGCAGCCTCATGAGTTGAACCTGGTAATCCGCCGCCACTTGGGCCGCCTCGAGGTCGGCGCGGTACCGGGCGTCTTCGACCGACAGCAGTGTCAGGAATTCGGCGCGACCGACCTGATAGCTCCGCAGCACCGATTCGACCGTCCCGCGCGCGTTGGGCAGGACGCCGTCAACGAGGAGCACGAGACGCTGCCGTAACGCCTCGACTTGAGCCGCGGCTTCAGCGACCTCGCGACTGAGCTGCAGCTCCGCGTCCTGGAGAGAGGCAGCGGCCCCCGTGGAATCCGCGCGCGCCGCGTCGGCAAGGCGATTCTGCTTGCGCCACGACCAGATTGGGAGCCGCACACCCACGAAGGCCGAGAAGAAGTCCGGAAAGTTGAACCCGAGCGCGACGGGCCTGTACCCGTAGCGCGCCGAGACTGTGAAGTCGGGACGCGCTTCCAGCCGCTCGACCTGAATCGTCCGCGTGGCTTCATCGACCGCCGCTCGCTGGACGACGAGTCGTGGGTGCGTTGCGAGAGCCAAGGCGACGAGAGCATCGGCGGAAGACACTGTGGTTGCCGCGCTCCGCACCGCCGCGGGGTCAATTGTGGTGACCGGCACGGAGTCTCGGGGCGCGCGTCTCCGCAACGCGTTTACCGCCGCGAGCGCTGCGAGGCGTTCACTCTCCAGCGCGTACTCCTCCAATTGCAGCCGGTCGCGCGCGAGCTTCGCCTGCAACGGATCGCTTTGCGGTGCCGTCCCGCTGGCGTAGCGAGTAGTGGTCAGCTGTACGGCGGCCTCGAGCAGCTCCCGCTGCCGGTGGATGGTCTCCAAAGCGGTCACGGCGTACTGAAGGCGGTAGTACGCCGCCACCATCGCGACCGTTACTTCCCGCCGCGCGACGTTCTCCTCCGCGCGCGCGCCGTTGGCAGCGGCCCGCGCCACTGCTGACCGTGCGCCGAGGCTGCCGGGCCACGGAATCTCCTGGGTCAGCTCGACGTCCACCTCGGTGAAGTCGCTCTGGTTGAACTCGAAGTGCGGCATCTGCAGATCCATCACACCGAGTGACAGCATTGGGTCGGGCAGTGTACCGGCTGGCCGGATTCGCAGCGTCGCCGCCCGAATTGCCGTCTGCCGCTGTACCAGTGTCGGACTGCGCCCGAGCGCCTCCGCAACAAGCGATTGTAGAAGCGAGTCCTGCCCGCTCGCTGGCGATGCGCCCGCCATCGCGAGCGCAAGCACGGTAAACATCAGTTGTCGGAATTGCATACCTCTCCTCGCCGAACACTTTTCCGGCTGAATGCGCCGGAGCCCGCGTCGCAGTTCGCGGCGCGTTAGGGCACACTACTCCTGGGCGAGGCTAGGCTTGGGGCGGTGGTGGGAGCGGCGGCTGCGGGTCGGCCGGAACGAACGTTGGAACGCCGAAAGCTACCGGATGAGATTCTCTGGCTAAAACGGAAACTGCTCCGCCGAGCGCAACAACGGCGGTCGCCGTGGTCGCGCAGAGTGCGGAATTGGCGCACGGAGTACCGTGAGTCGTCGCATCGACGACCGGCCCAGACGGGTGGGATGCCATCTGCTGGTCGCAGTTCCCTGGGGTTGCTCGCTGGACTTGGCCACACAACAGCGGCAGGCCGACCGGCAACCCCTGGCCGCCCAGCAGCAACGCAGCGACGAGTCTAACGAAGGAGAGCTTCATGCGCGCTCGGGAATATACACGTAGACGAGCGTCGCGATCAAAGTGATCGCTCCGGTGAGCACCAGCGGCAACGCGAGCCCCCTACCCCCGCGCAGCACCAGCAATCCTCCAACAACTGCACCGCCCAGCATGGCGGCCACGGAGGCGACACGACGCCTCCACCGCGGGTTGCCGCCGCCGGCCAGCCACGAATCGGCAGCGAGTCCGGTCAGGGTAAGGGTGAGCACGGTGGTGGTGAGGTCGGGGACGGCGAGCCGGCGCGCCGTGGCGTTCCGAATACCCATGGCCAGGGCAGTCAGCGCGATCAGCGCATACAGGCGCGCGACGGGCGCGAGCGCCCCACTATCATAGCCCGAGGCGGCGAGCGCGGCCGCGAAGAGCAGGCTCGACTCGATCACCGCTACGCTGAGCAGCCAGCGCTGCCGCGAGTGGTCGAGCCGTGTACCGAGGCGGCCGCCGATGACGGCGCCGATGAGAAAGGCGGCCAAGGCAGCGAGGGAGCGGGGCGCCGAGAAGTCGGGCACACGGGCGAGCGCGAACCCCAGGAAAACGATGTTGCCGGTCATGTTGGCGGTAAACACGCGCCCCAGTCCCAGCACGCTGACGGCGTCGATCAGTCCTGTGGTGATCGTCAGCACCACGAGGAGCGCGGGGAGCGAGCCGGGCTTCAGCGCATCATTCGGCGTAGGAGGGCCGGCCATGCCCATATGATCTTGGCGCAAGGTCAAAAAATCGCAATAAGCTGCACCTCGAGCTCCTCGCCGGTGAACACGCCAGGCTCGGACTTGTAGATCCCGTCTAGGTGCAGGCGGATGGCCTCCCCGCTCGAGAGCAAGTTGATGCCGACGGTCGTGTAGGTGAGGTGACTGGTGGATGTGGTAGCGCCGGTGATGCGTCGGTCACTCAGGCGCTCCCACTTGATCACTGGCTGGAGCCAGGGCCGAATCCGGTAGGCGGCGAGCGCGTACCCGCCTCGTGCATCGACTGTCGTCGTGCTGCTGAACGGTCCCCGGCGCGCCAGGAACTCGCCTTCAATGAGCGCGCCGTGATCCGTCCAACGGAAGTCGTAGCCCCAGCGGTGATCGCGGCCCTGCGCCAAGTACTTCGCTGCCACGCCGAGTCGGGGGAGCGGGAATACCGTGACGCGGCCGATCGCCATTTCCCTGCCGTCTGGATTCGTCAAGCGGTTGGAGCCTTCGCCGTTCACCAGTGCAGCATTAAAAATCACCATATGGCCGACCGCGAGCTGCCCCAGGAAGCCGATGTCGCGCCGCGTCGTGTGCCGATCGATCGGCTGCGAGCGATTCGCGGTCGGGAGCAGGGAAAACGGTGTTAGGAATTCGAGCGAGAACGGTGTGCGGAACTGGCCGACGATGACCGCGGGACGCAACGCGCGCGCGCTGGTCGCCGCAAGCGTGGCCGGCGGGACGAGCTGGATATAGGCGTCGGTGAGCACAATCGCGGGGACGGTGTCGGCGCGGGCGAGCCCGGTGGCGGCGAAATCGGCCTGGACCCGGAGAGCGGCGAACGGCGCGGGCAGAACCTGGAGCGTCAACCGTGCGCGGTTGATGACGGCGGTGAGGGTATCGCGCCGCAGCGTCTCCCGGGCGCTGACGTAGCCGCTCAACCGCAGCTCGCGCGTCAAGGTGTGCAAGTCGAGCACGGGCGAAGGCGCGAGGGGATACTGCGCGCCGGCCGCCTGCACGATAAGTAAGAGGCCGGGCGTCACCACCGATCTGTTTTTCCGGCGTCGGGTACGAACAACGGCCGGCCGAATCGCGTCCTGCCAAATTCCCCAATCAACCGCTGCGTGGCGGTGTCGACCATGAAATCGGCGAACGCCCGGCCGCCCGCCACGTTGATGCGGGGCGCGTTTTTGGGATTCGGCTCGAGGACGTGGTAGACGTTGTAGAGCTCGGGGTCGCCCTGCACGAGCGGCACGAGCTCGACCCTGCTCTTCCAGGCGAGATAGGTGCCGATGTCCGTCAGCGTGTAGGCCCGCTTCTCGCTCGCCATCTGCAATGTCGCACCCATTCCCTGGCCCGACTCGACGTACCACGGTTCACCTTCCGGCCGCGCTCGACCGGCCTTCTGCCACAGCATCCGCTCCCGTATTTCGGTACCCGAGTTGTCACCGCGCGACACGAATGACGCGCGACGCTCCGCGAGCCGCAGCAGCGCGGCCGCGGCATCCTGCATGCCGCGCAAACCCGCGGGATCAGCTGCCGGGCCAACGATGAGGAACTCGTTATGCATCACGAGGCGCCGGCGCAGGAAGTAGCCCGAGTCGACGAGCACGCGCTCCGCTTCCGGCGCATGCACCAGCACGACATCCGCATCGCCGCGCCGTCCCATCGTCAGCGACTGCCCGGTTCCTACGGCGATCAGCTTTACGCGGTATCCCGTGCGCGCTTCGAAAATCGGCAGCAGGGAATCGAGGAGTCCGGTATCGCGAGTGGATGTGGTACTTGCCAGGACCACGTCGCGCGACTGTAGCGTCGGACGCAGTCCCGGCAACAGGCACAAAAGGAGGAGCGCGCGCAGCGAGAGCCGCTTCAGAACCGAATCTGGACGAGGGGCGTGAGCTCCCGCTGCATGTTCCGCGTGCTGACCTGAGCCGCGAGGTTTTCCGCGACGGTCAGGTACGCGCGCGCGAGCGGCGATTCCGCGTCGAGCACAACCGGCCGCCCGGCGTCCGAGCGCTTGCGGATCTCGGTGGCGAGCGGGATCTCGCCCAAAAACGGTATGCCGAGGCGCTCGGCGGCGCGACGGGCGCCTCCAGATCCGAAGACTTCATCGCGCGCGCCGCAGCACGGGCAGACGTACGACGCCATGTTCTCGACAATGCCAAGCACCGGCGTGTTCAGCTGGTTGAACATCGAGATCGCCTTCTGCGCGACTTTGAGCGCCACGTCCTGTGGCGTCGATACGACTACGGCGCCGGTAAGGGGAATCGCCTGGCACAGGGTAAGCTGCACGTCCCCCGTCCCCGGTGGCAGGTCCACGATCAGATAGTCCAGCTCGCCCCACTGCACATTGCCGAGAAAATGCTGGATCGTCTTGTGGAGCATCGGCCCGCGCCAGATGATCGCGTCGTCCTCGCGCAGGAAAAATCCCATCGAAATGATCTTGACACCGTACTGCTCGGCCGGCACCGTGCCTTCGGGCGTGGGCTTGGGCAGCGTGTGCACGTTCAGGAGTGTCGGGATCGTCGGCCCATACACGTCCGCGTCCATGATTCCCACGCGGGCGCCGGTGGCAGCGAGCGCGAGGGCCAGATTTGCGGAGACAGTGGACTTCCCAACGCCCCCTTTGCCGCTCGCCACGGGGATCACGTTCTTCACGGATGGGATGAGCCGTTCCTTGACCGCACCGGTCGATCCGCGGACGCGCGCGGTCATCGTGACGTCCACCCCGCCGGGAGTGCCGACACCGCCTCTCGTGCGAGTTGCCGCATGCGCTCGCGCTCCGGACATGCGGGTGTCGTCAGCTCGATTGTGAACCCGACCGAGCCGTCCGCGACCTGGACGTTCTTCACGAACCCCAGGGATACGATGTCACGTCCCAAATCCGGGTCCGTGACGACGCGCAGCGCGTCCAAGACCTGGCTTTCGCTTACGTGCGACGTATCAGCTCCCCGACTTCTTCGCGAGGTCTACGGGCGCGTGGTAGATGACGCGGTAGGGGCTGTTGTTGTCACGGAGGATCTTCACGGCATCCGAGTTGGCGATTTTGTCCCACGCCACGGGCGCCTTGCGCCCTCCACACCCCGTCGCCAGGACGAGTGCACTCACCAGCAGTAGCCTACGCATCAAGGGCTCTCCTTCAGGTTTCGCGACTTGCGTCATCCGACGGCGCGCCCTGGGCCAGCCACTCCCGAAACCCCGCACCCCCCGCATCCAGCGCCAGGCGCCATTCTTCGAAGATCGACAACGCCATCGCGCGCATCCCGCCCTCCGCGGGTCCCGCGGCCGCGCACTGCTCGAGCAACCACGCCTCGAAGTCCTGCGGATCTGGGTCGGCGGCGACCGCGCGGTCGAGCAGATCGCGCTTTATGGCGAGCCCGATCGCATCGGGCGTCGTGTCCCGCTTGCGACGCTTCCGCCGGCCTTCCGATGCTTCGAGTGTGGCCAGCAGCTCGCGGCACACTTCCGCAGGTCTTGGAGGTTGGTGGAGGTTGGTGGAGGTTGGTGGAGGTAACACCGTCACGACCTCCACCAACCTCGAAGACCTCGACCAGCCTCGACAACCTGCATTTCCAGCTCGAACCCTCGCCGTTCGGGCCGATGATAGCCGCGATCCAGCGCCGCGATGTCCAGGGCGACCGTCGCGACGTCGTCCAACAGCACGCCCCACCACGGCAGCTCGCTCACCGTGGGCTCCGCTTTCACATAGCCCTTGCAAGTATCGCACACCTCGACCTTGCGCGTCGTCTCTCCGTCCTCGGGCGCCAGGTATCCCAGATTCTCGTGACTCGTTTCGGCGCAGAAGGGGCAGCGTAGCCACGGCACTTCCCACCCGATGCCGCAGCGCCCGCACCTGAGCCAGCGCTTGCGCTCGAGGCCGCGGAACTCCGCGAGCGTCGGCCAGGCGCCGCACAGCGGGCAGTAGCCTTCCCACCACGCGGATGTGACGTCGCTGCCGATCGTCCGGGCACATGCCCGGAGCAGGGGAACGGCCGCGACCTGCGCCACGACGCGCAGCGTGGACGGATCGCCTGCCGCGAGCGCATCGATGCGCGCGTCATCCTGACGGATCGCGGCTTCTAGGAGCTCGAGCGCGTCGAGGCGGCGAGCCGCGCCGTCGAGACCGGAGAGCTGTGCGAGATGTCGCACGAAGCGGCTCGCAGAGCGCCGGTGCACGCCGAGCTCGGCGCCGTGCAGTAGCGGTGCGCGGGCGGGACGACGGTCCACCGGAGCCGGCACGGCGGCGTCCCAGATCGTCGCGTCCTGGCTCTCGGCCAGCGCCGCCTCGACCAACGCCAGCCACGTTTCGGATTCAGGATTTTTCTGCCGAACGTCCGCCAGGCGTTGCGCCTGCTCCGCGGCTAGCTGCCGGCGTCCGGTAACGGGCCAGAGCATTTCACCTTCGGGGTTTTGCAGGGCGTCTTGTAATACACCTTGTTGCCGGCGTGAATCTGCACCACGGAACCGTGATTGCCCGGATCTGCCCCGGGTCCGCCGCCACGCACGCGCGCAGCTTCGGGACTCGTCGCGCACGCGGCGATGCCCGCGGCGACCAACGGAATCCACCAGCGTGCCCTCACGGTATCAGCCCCCCCCCGCCGGAGGCGACGTGATGCACGGCAATGGAGTTGGAGGCGAGCAGCACGACCGCGCGCATCAAGAACCCGCCGACCAGGACCATGACCGCAGGGTTTCGGAAACCCGTGCCAGGGTTCGTGAAGTGGAGACGCAACGGCCACAGGATACCGGCCAAACCACCGACAAGAAGCAGGAATCCCCAGAAGCTGATCCACACCTGCCTGATCGGCCACAGTGACGCAAGGAAGATGATGAGGATTACCAGCTCGACGATGAGCGCCTGCGTATCGAACGACGCGAGCCAGCGCAGCGACCGTTCGGTCGCCCCGCGGCGGCGCGCCAGGAGCATTAACGCCGCGGCGCCGGTCGACG
>Ga0209761_1000516_pt1 | contig 23650 bp, 25 predicted proteins | sample GraSoi013_1_40cm_4_FD_185818 | JGI IMG/M metagenome (GOLD analysis project Ga0209761, IMG submission 185818) | Grasslands soil microbial communities from the Angelo Coastal Reserve, California, USA - Sample 09_25_2013_1_40cm (SPAdes) (version 2) | ecosystem: Environmental > Terrestrial > Soil >...
ATGTTCATGACGAACTCCTGATCGCATCCGGAGTCCGCTGCTGTACGCTGGAAGATGAGCTGGCGTCCCGACCGCGAGAAATACGCTTCGGCGTTCTGACCGCCGAAGGTGAGTTGCCGGATATTGCGCAGGTGCACCTCGCCGGAATCGGCGGGGACGGTCTGGAGGAGGATCGGAAGCAGAATCGGTATCACGGGACTCGCAAGGTAGAGTCATTCAAAGCGGCAGGCAATGTTAGATTATGTGCTCCATGAATGATCCCAAAGCGCCCCGCTCGCGTCAGCCGTTGCTCGACCAGCTCGGCAAGATGTGCACCGACGGCAAAGAGACGGCCGAGTATTTGTGGCAGGTCCCCAAGGACGCCGCGGCGCGGCAGAAGATCCTGGATCTCCTGACACAGATCGGAACGGAGAGCGTGAAGCAGGGGCGGAAAGAGATGCCGAGGCTGGTCGAGGAATTGAAGATCGCCGCACAGGCTTCGCCCTCACCGCAGCAAGTCGAGCTGTTGGTGGACGGTTTCGATCGACTGACCAAACTCTGGCAGGCAGCCAAGTCCGGACTGCTATGACCGAGACCGTCACTCGCGTAGGGCGAGAGCTCGATCAACTCTGCATCAATACGGTTCGCGCGCTCGCGATGGATGCCGTGCAGCAAGCCGAGTCGGGCCACCCGGGCACGCCGATGGCGCTGGCGCCGCTCGCGTATGTCCTGTGGCAGCGGCATCTGCGATACAATCCCGCGAATCCCGACTGGCCGGACCGCGATCGCTTTGTGTTGTCGGCGGGTCACGCCTGCATGCTGCTGTACAGCGTGCTCTATCTCACCGGCTACGATCTCACGCTCGACGAGATCAAGCAGTTCCGGCAATGGGGCAGCCGCACCCCCGGACACTCGGAGCATGGCGTCACACCTGGTGTCGAAGCGACCACGGGACCGCTCGGGCAGGGTGTTGGGAATGCGGTCGGCATGGCGATCGCCGAGGCTCAGCTTGCGGCACTCTTCAACCGCACGGGTCACTCGATCATCGATCACCGCACGTACTTCCTCGCATCCGACGGCGACATGATGGAGGGCGTCTCGCACGAGGCGTGCTCGCTGGCCGGCCACCTAAAGCTGGGGAGGTTGATCGGGTTCTACGACGACAATCGCATCACGATCGACGGGTCCACCGATCTCGCGTTCTCCGATAATACCGCCAGGCGTTTCGAATCCTACGGTTGGCATGTGCAGCGCATCGCCAATGGCAACGACCTCGAGGCGATCGATGCAGCGATCGAGCGGGCGAAGCGGGTGACCGAGCGGCCGTCGCTCATCATCGTGCGGACGCACATCGCGTGGGGCAGCCCGCATAAGCAGGACACCGCCGAAGCGCACGGCGCGCCGCTGGGCGTCGACGAGGTGAAGGCGACCAAACAGAACCTCGGCTGGCCATCGCTCGAGCCGTTCTTCGTTCCAGAGGAAGCACTCGAGCAGTGGCGTACCGCCAAGACTCGCGGTGCGCAGCTCGAAGCCGGCTGGAAGAAGACATGGGATGTCTACTGCGCGGCGCATCCCGATCTCGCCGCCGAGCTGGAGCGCCGGATCGCGGGCCGGTTGCCGACGGGGTGGGATGCGGCGCTGCCGGCATTCGTGCCCAAGGACACGCAGGCGACCCGCGCGGCGTCCGGCAAAGTGCTGAACGCGATCGCCGCGAAGCTCCCCGAGTTGATCGGCGGGTCAGCCGATCTGACGGGTTCCAACAACACCGAGATCAAGGGAGGCGACGTCTTCACGGCAACGGTGCGCGTCGGCCGGAATTTCCATTTCGGCGTGCGCGAGCATGGGATGGGCGCGGCGCTGAACGGGATCGCGCTGCACGGCGGGTTCATCCCGTTCGGCGGCACGTTCCTCATCTTTTCCGACTACATGCGCCCATCCATTCGTCTGGCGGCGCTGACGCATCTCAAGCCGATCTACGTCTTCACGCACGACTCCATCGGCCTTGGTGAGGATGGACCGACGCATCAGCCCATCGAGCAGCTCGCTGCGTTACGGGCGATTCCCAACATGACGGTGATTCGTCCTTCAGATGCTACCGAGGTGGTCGAAGCCTGGCGCGCGGCCATTACACACCGAGGCGGCCCCGTGGCTCTCGTCCTCACGCGGCAGAAAGTTGCGGTCGTCGACCGGTCGAAATACGCACCCGCGGCTGGCCTGCATCGCGGTGCCTACGTGCTCGCCGATTCGCCACACCCGGATGTCGTGCTCATGGCGACCGGATCAGAGGTTGAGCTGATTCTCGGCGCGTACGAGAGGCTGAAGGCGGATGGCCGACGGCCGAGAGCAGTCTCCCTGCCCTGCCTCGAGTACTTCGCCAGGCAACCGCAGGACTACCGCGATGCCGTACTGCCGCCCGGCGTGCCGCGGATCGCGGTTGAAGCGGCGGCGCCACAGTCCTGGTATCGCTGGGTCCCGGAAGACAAAGGCGTAATCATGGGAATCGAGCGGTTTGGTGAATCGGCGCCGTATCAGCGCATCTACAAGGAGTTCGGGTTGACGGTCGACGCCGTGGTTGCACAAGCCGCCGACCTCGCCTAGGTTTCGCGAACGATGACGCCAGTCACCATGCTGATGTGCTGCCATGTTTACCGCTCCAGGTGTTGTAGCCAGAGCGGACGATCTGGTGCGTCGGCATCGGGATGACATGAGGTAGCAAGGGGCTGAAGGCCCCATCCAGAAACGCACCATGATCGGCCGCGACTCCACGATTCGAGTCGCGGCCGATCGCTTTTTGCGGAGGCAACGTGTCGGCACCAGTGATAGGCTTGTCGGGCAGTCCGAAAGCGACCTCGCATTCGCGGGCGCTGCTGGAGCTCGCGCTCGCGGCGCTCGAGCGACAAGCTGCCGGTCCCTCCCGCCTGATCGACCTCGCCAAGCTCCCATCCGACGCCCTGCTCGGCCGGCGCGAGGACCCGGCGGTGGCGGGCGCGATCCAGGGCGTGCTCGATGCGGGAATTGTGGTCGTGAGCACTCCGATCTATCGCGCCACATACAGCGGACTACTCAAGGTCTTCTTCGACCTGCTGCCGCAAGAGTCCCTCGCGAGGAAAGTCGCCATTCCCATAGCCACCGGTGGAGGGCCCAGTCATCTGCTCGCTGTCGATCACGGCCTGCGGCCGCTGCTCGCGAGCGTCGGTGCGCTGGTGGTCGCAACCGGCGTCTACGGGACCGACGCGCAGTTTCGCGCCGGCGTTCCAGAGCCCGCGCTCGTCGAGCACATCGAACGGGCGGCACTCGAAGCGGTGTCGCTTGCCTCCGGGGTGACCATATGATCGGGATCTACTACGAACATCCGCACTGGTTCACGCCGCTCTTTGCCGAGCTCGACCGTCGGGGGACACCCTACACGCGTCTGCATGCCGAGCGCCATACGTTCGATCCGGGCGACCAGCCGGCGTACGACCTCGTGCTCAATCGGATGAGCCCATCGGCCTGGCTGCGCGGACACGGGAACGCGGTGTTCTACACGCATCACTTTCTCGCGCACCTCGAGCGCCACGGCGTGCGGGTGGTGAACGGCACCCGGGCTTTTCAGGCAGAGACGTCGAAGGCGTTGCAGCTGTCCGTGCTCCGCGAGCTCGGTCTTCCCTACCCGGCAGCCCGCGTCATCAATGACCCGGCCGATGCGGCGGCGGCAGCCGAGGCGCTGGAGTTTCCCATCGTCGTGAAGCCGAACGTCGGCGGGAGCGGTGCGGGCGTGCAGCGCTTCGATAACCCGGCGCAGCTCGCTGCGGCCGCGGCGACAGGCGGCCTCGAGCTGGGTCCCGACCGCACCGCCCTGGTACAGGAGTTCATTCCGTCTGAAGAGGGCCGCATCACAAGGGTCGAGGTACTGGGCGGCCGTTTTCTGTACGCGATTCGTGTGTACTCGTCAGGCGAAACCTTCAATCTCTGCCCCGCTGATGTGTGCCAGACGACAGAGGGCGCCGAGCTCGTACGCAGCGCCTGTCCCGTCGATGCACCGCGCAATGGGCTGCGCGTCGAGGGGTACGAGCCGCCGTCGCAAATTGTGCGCGAGGTGGAGCGCATTGCGGCGGCGTGCGGCATCGAGGTCGGCGGGATCGAGTACGCCATCGATGAGCGCAACGGCCGGCTCTACTACTACGACATCAACGCGTTGTCCAACTTCGTCGCCGACGCGCCACGCGTCGTGGGATTCGACCCGTTTGCGCGTCTCGTCGACTTCCTCGAAGCGCAAGGCGAGGGGACGGGGGGGGCCCGCTGATGCGCTTCGGATATTGGCTGCCGGTGTTCGGCGGGTGGCTGCGCAACGTCGAGGACGAGCGCATGGAGGCGGAGTGGTCGTACGTGCGGCGGCTCGCACGCGCGAGTGAGCGAGCGGGGTTCGATCTCACGCTCATCGCCGAGCTGAATCTCAACGACATCAAGGGAGCGGACGCGCCCGCGCTGGACGCCTGGTCGACCGCCGCCGCGCTTGCGGCGGTGACCGACCGGCTCGAGCTGATGGTGGCGGTGCGGCCCACATTCCACCCGCCCGCTCTGCTCGCCAAGCAGGCGGCCAACATCGACCATATCTCGGGCGGCCGGCTGTCACTCAATGTCGTGTCGTCGTGGTGGGCCGAGGAAGCCAAGCAATATGGGGTGGAGTTCGACACGCATGACGCCCGCTATGCACGGACCGCCGAATGGCTGACCGTGGTCGATGGCCTCTGGTCCCAGCGGCGCCTCAGTTTCGCGGGCAAGTACTACCGAGTCGAGGACGCGATCCTCGAGCCGAAGCCGATCCGCCGCCCGCGCCCGACACTGTATGCCGGAGGAGAATCACCGGCCGCGAAACAGTTGATAGCGCGCGCGTGCGACGGGTACCTCATGCACGGCGACCCGCCCGAGCGCATCGCGGCGAAGATCACTGACATGCAAGCGCTCAGGGAGGCGAACGGGGGGGGGCTCGAGCCTCTGGTCTACGGAGTCGCCGGCTACGTCGTGTGCCGCGCCACAGAGGCCGCGGCCCGCCGTGAGATCGAGCGTATCACCGACGTCCGCCAGAATGCGGCCGGCTATGCGAATTACGAGCAGTGGCTCGCCAATACCCAGCTCGAGCAGCGGGTGAGTCTGGAGGATTACTCGGTCTCGAATCGAGGGCTGAAGGCGGGGCTGACTGGAACGCCGGAGCAAATCGCGGAACGGATCCGCGACTTCGAGCAGGCGGGGGTCGATCTGGTGCTGCTGCAATTCAGCCCGCAGCTCGAGGAGATGGAGCGGTTCGCCGAAGAGGTGATCCCGCTCGTCAACGAGCCGTCAGCCGTGCGATGAGACCACCGGCGTCCCGCCCCGACCGGACGCACGCGGACACGCCGGCTCCATCGTAGCCCGCGCCCGCGATGGCGATGGGTGGGAGCCGCGCCAACCGGTGACGAACCTCCTCAACGTAGTCGCGATGGCGCTGGCGATAGCGGGGTAAGCCGCGCGTCCAGTAGAACGCCCGTGACCAGAGTGGCTCGCCGCGGATGGCGAGAATGGCGCCGAGTTCCGCGTGCGCGACGGCGGCGGGATCGCCGTCCAGGAACGGGAGATACGCGCGCAGCAGGACGTGGCCTGCGGGCGCGCGGCCCGGGAATTTGTTGGAGGCATACGTGCACGCCCGTAGATGTCGGGGCGCCGCATTGTTTAGTAGGGGCGCAGGATGCTGCGCCCCTACACCGTGATCCACAACGAATCCCGCACCGACCAACGGCCTCCCAACCTGCTCCGCCCGATACGCGAGCGATACGGTGATGCTCGGCGCGTAAACGACCTCTGCGAGCGCGCGCGCATGCGTCACGCCGACCATCTCCAGGAGTCGCCCGGCGGCGTACGCGGGAAGGGCGAGCACCACCGCATTCACATCGTGCGCCGAGCCGCCGGTGACGGCCAAGCGCCAGCCGTTGCCTCCGGGTGAGAGTCCCGCAACCCCCTGCGCAAGTCGTACCACTCCGGACAGGCGTTGGCTGAGGGCGGCTACCGGCTCGCCCATGCCGCCGGCGAAGCTCCGAAATCCCGCGGCAATGTCCTCGCTCTTCGCCTCGATGCCCAACAAAGCGGCCGCTTTCCCGTCTTCGATCGGCTGGAGCTCGGTGCCCGTCCACAGTGAGGTCCCCCGCGACTGCTGGCTCACCAGGCGATCGGCGATGCCCAGCTGCGTGGCAAGCTCCGGCAGCTCCGGCTCGCCGGTGAGAAATCCATCGGGTCCACCCTCGACCACGAATCCATCCACCTGTTCGGTCGCGATGATCCCGCCCGCTCGCCGTTCACTTTCGAGGACGTCGATTTCACAGCCACCGGCGCGGGTCAGCTCCCACGCGGCGGCGAGCCCCGCGATTCCGGCCCCGACTACGACGACCTTCACAGCCAGCCTCGCTCCGCTGCCGCCTGCCTGACGACCTCGGCGACGGCGACGACGAGGCCGGGATCGTCGTTCAAGGACGCCGTTCGCTCGAGCTGCACGCCCAGCCGCTTCCCCAGCGCCTGAAACTCGACGTCGATGTCGTAGAGGATTTCGACGTGATCGCACACAAAGCCGATGGGAACGAGCAATACTGCGTCATGGCCGGCTTTGGCAAGCTCTGTCATCACGGTCGCGACGTGGGGGCCGAGCCAGGGCTCAGGCGTAGCCCCCGCGCTTTGATAGGCCAGACGCCAAGCACCCAGGCGAGCTCGCGCCGCGACCTCGGCGGCGCTGGCGTTGAGCTCGTCCGGATATGGGTCTGCAGATGCAAGAATGCGTTCGGGCAAACTGTGGGCGGTGAAGACGACTTGTACGGCCGACGGTTTGGCGAAGCGTTGCAGCGCCTGCACGACACGGTTCGCCAGGGCGTCGAGGAATTGCGGCTGGCGCCACCAGGTGCGCACGAGTGCGACGTCGAGTCTCCCGTCCGCGGCCTGAAGCAGCTTCTTCTCGTAGGCGCCGACCGACATGTTCGAGTAATGCGGCGCCATGGCGATACCGACGAGGTGACGGTGGCCTGCCCGGCCGATCTCGTCGACCACGTCCTGGATGTAGGGATGCCAGTGTCGCATTCCCACGTAGACGCGGAACCGGTCGCCCAGCGCTCGCCCGATACCCGCGGCCTGCGCGCGCGTCAACTCGAGAATCGGCGAGCGCCCGCCGATGCGCGCGTAGCGCTTGCGAATTTCCTCGACGAGCTGCGGCTTGGTCGGCCGGCCGCCCCGCACGTCCAGTAGGTAGGGCTCGACCTCGTCGATGTTGCCTGGCCCGCCGTAGGCCATCACGAGGACGGCGAGCTGCTCAGCCGCCATGGACGAGATCCACGACCGCGCGCACCGCCGCGACATCCGTCTCGGGCAGCACGCCGTGGCCGAGATTGAAAATGTGACCGGCGCGACGCCCCGCGCGCGCGAGGATGTCACGGACCTGGCGCGTGCGCTCACCCGCAGGGGCCAGTAGCGCCGCCGGATCGAGATTGCCCTGGATCGCCCGATCTCCGATGCGCGACCACGCGGCGTCGAGCGGGATTCGCCAATCGACGCTGATGACGTCGCCTCCGGCCACCGCGAAATCTTCGAGGAATGTGGCGGTGCCGGTGCCGAAGTGAATGAGCGGCACGCCGGCGTCCTTCGCGAGCGTGAGTGCCGTGCGGCTGTGCGGCTGCACGTAGGTGCGGTAGTCGTCGGGCGAGAGGCAACCGACCCAGCTATCGAATAGCTGCAGCGCCTGCGCGCCGGCACGGGCTTGAGCCGCGAGAAACCCGCCGATGAGATCCGCAAACTTGCCTAAAAGCAGGTGCCAGGTGTCGGGTGTCTGGTACATGAACCGTTTCGTTTTGGTAAACGTGCGACTGGCTCCGCCTTCAATCGCGTAACTCGCCAATGTGAACGGCGCGCCGGCGAACCCGATGAGCGGCACGTCCGCGGGCAAGGCGCGACGCGCCAATCGAATGGCGTCGAGCACGAACCCGAGCTCGGCCTCGACATTGAACGACGGCAGCCGCTCGACATCCGAGGCATCACGAATCGGGCGATCGATGAGCGGGCCCTCGCCGGTCGCAAAGCGCAAACCGAGGCGCAGCGGCTCGAACGGCAGCAGGATGTCGGCGAAGAGGATTGCGGCATCGACGCCGAGCCGCTCGACCGGCTGGAGCGTGACGGCCGCTGCGAGCTCGGGGTTGTGGCAGAGATCGAGGATCGAGTGACGCCGGCGGAGCTTGCGGTACTGCGGCATGTATCGCCCCGCCTGCCGCATGAACCACACCGGAGTGACGTCGGTGCGCTCCCGACGGCACGCTTTAAGAAATCGCAGCTTCCCGGGCCTCGTGAGCGATCAGGATGGTGTCGCCGTCCAGTTTCACCTGGTACGCCGCCACAGGGTGAACGGGCGGACCACCCAGCACGCGGCCGGTTTCGAGCGAAAACACGCCCTCGTGCCACGGACACGTCACCGCGCAGCGCGCGGGATCGACCGTGCCCTCGGACAGGCTGGCGCGCGCGTGCGTGCAGCGGTTGGCAATGGCGTAGACGATGCCGTTCACGTTGAACAGCGCGACCGCCTCGTTGGCCGCATACACGCGCTTGGCGGTGCCGGGCGGCAGCTCGGACAGACTGGCGACGGGCGTGAAGCCGTCGGCTCTCGCGGGACGCCGCGCCACGGCCTCCGCCGAGCCGGCGCCGCCGAGCGTGTCGAGCATGTCCCACAAGGACATCTGGACGCAGGTGAAGGTCGGCGTGTCGCGGAGCGTGTACGACGACGCCTCGCTCTCGCGCAGCTCCATCACCAGATCGAGAAACTCGCCGGGATTATCTCCCTCGAACGCGACGATGAACTCCTGGTCGTCGAGGCCGTAGGAGTACGTCGTATTCAAGCGAATCGTGGGGTGCTGGCGACCGATGCGGACATGCTCGTCCATCATCCGCTGCCGTTCCGGCTTGGGCAATGCGTACCAGGGGCGAGTCTTGATGAACGGATAGACGAACAGGTATTTCGCCGCACTGGGGCGAATCACGAGGCGTTGCTCGTGATCGGGTTCGGCTGGAAACTCGTAAATCGAGCGCCGCGTCATCGCGAGGTAGCTGTACGGGATGGACAGATAGGCGCCCAGATCAGTGCGGTTCAGCGCCGTTTGGAGCTCGACGAGTGCGTCGAGATCTTCAGCCACCTGCCACAGCAGGAAGTCCGTGTCGCCGCGGATGCCGACCAGGCCGTACGGACGCAGCAACAGCCTGCCGTTGTACCGCTCCAGCGTCTCGCCGAATTCGATTTTCGCGGAGGCCTGGCGCTCGGCCGTCAGGCGCCGCCAGGCGGGGTCGAGCTTATAGAACGCGTATCGAACGACTTGCCGTTTTTCCGAAGCCATCACGGGAATCTAACGCGATTCGTGTGGCTCGCGCTGGCGGTGACGGTAGGCTTTGACGACCAGCCACGTCAGCCGGCTAAAGACTGCCAGCGGGAGTCCCACCATCACCAGCGAGCTCAAGAAGTAGATGAAATCGATGTGCTGATTCACCGGCCGATGAAGCGTCGCAGGTGACGCAGATAATACGTGAGACCGACGCCGAGCGCGGCAAAGCCGAGGCCCAGCACCATCTGCCCGCGCCACATGGACCAGAGCGCGAAGCCGGCGCAGAACACGATGCCCGTGGTAATCAGAACGCGGTGAAACGGAATCATGGAGTCGTTACGCCGTCACTTTGTCGAGCACCATCAACGTCAACAGTGCCGGCAGGTAGAGAATGGAGACGAAAAAGAGGCGCCACGCGCGCGCGGGGGTCGCGCCGACGAGGAGTCCGGTGCCTGCCGCGACGTACACGACACCGAGGAGCAGGGCCCCAAAGAAGTACCACGCGCCGGTCACGCCGAGCAGCGTCGGGAGCAGGCTGATGGGCAGCAACGCCATGGCGTACAGCAGCGCCATGCGGCCGGTGTCACGGCCGTCGTCATCGGCCACGCTCAGCATTCGCAAGCCGCTGGCCCGATAGTCCTCGCGATACAGCCACGCGAGGGCCAGGAAATGCGGCAATTGCCACAGGAACAAGATCCAGAACAGCGCGGCCACCGCGGCGCCGAGACTACCGCCCGCTGCCGTCCAGCCGCCCACGATCGGCAGCGCGCCCGGCACCGCTCCCACGAGCGTGTTCAGCGATGTCTTCCGCTTCAGCGGAGTGTAGAGGAGCACGTAGCTGGCAAAGGTGAGCGCGGCCAGCGCAGCCGTGAGCAGATTGACGGTGACGCCCAAATAGACCACACCGCCGGCGGTGATCGCCGTGGCGAACCAGATCGCGGCCCGGGTGGTGAGACGCCCGGAGGGCAGCGGCCGCCGGCGGGTGCGCACCATGCGGCCGTCCACGTCGCGCTCGCGAATCTGGTTCCAGGCGTTCGTGCCGCCTGCCACCAGCGCCGTGCCGATCAACGTATTGGCGAGCAGCAGCAGATCGACCCGCTCCCGCGCGCCGAGGTAAAAGCCCGCGGCGGCGGTGAGGAGCACCAGCTGCGTGATCCGTGGCTTCGTCAGCTCGAGCAGGGCTACCAGACTTTCTCCATGATGGCCGCGGTTACGAGAATCGCGGCGAGCGGCAACGGGACGATGAAGATCAGTCGCAGGCGCCAGCGCTCGAATTTGAGATGCATGAAGAACAACGCCACCAGCAGCGCCTTCCAGACCGCGAGGAACAGCAGCAACAACAGCTTCACGTTCCGCGACAGCGGCAGCTCGAACGCCAACGCGACCTCGGCGACCGTCAGCACAAATAGGTACAGCCAAATCATGACGTAGTTCGGCCGCTTGTGCTCGGTACTGGCGTGGGGAGACCTCGTGGCAGTCATGAACCGGGCCTCAGATCAGGTAGACGATCGTGAACAAAATGATCCACACCAGGTCGACGAAGTGCCAGTACAAGCCGATCACTTCGATCCCGCGATAATCCTGCGGCGAGTACTTCTCCGGCAGCACCTTGGTAAAGTACAGGTACGTCATGCTGATCACGCCGCACGTCACGTGGAAGCCGTGGAAACCGGTCATCGTGAAGAACGTGGAGCCGTACATCCCCGCCACGGATGCGCCGTACTTAATCGGATCCGCGGCCGCGTGCTCGGCGAGCAACGACCCATCGCGGAAGCCGGCGGGCGTGAAGCCATGCCCGACGAGCTTGATGTACTCGACGACCTGGACGCTCACGAACGCCGCGCCGCAGAACATCGTCACCAGCAGCCAGAACTTGAGCCCGCCGTCGCGGAGCAGCTTTCCGGGCACGGGGCGGAGGAAATATTTCTTGCCGTCCTGAATCGCGGCGTAGGCCTTCACCATGGCCACCGACGAGCAAATGAGCAGGAACGTATTCACCGCGGTGAGCGGCACGTTCAGCACCGCGGCCGGCTTGGCCCACGGTCCCTCCACACCAAAGCGCAGCACGATGTACGAGCCGATCAGCGCCGTGAAGAACATCACGTCGCTGGCCAGGAAGACCCACATTCCCAGCTTGTTGCTGTAGACCCCCGCGCCAGGCTCGGCCGGGTAGGGCGGCCGCATCTGATCGAGGGCTTGCGTCGCGTGCGTCATCGCACTCTCCCGGTCAATGGCCGGCCGGCACGGGCGCCGGCACGGGATCGCGGTCGGTGGGCAGCTTCACGTATTGCGGCAAGAAGTCCTTATCGCCGGCCTCTGGGGCACTGAACTCATACGGCCCGCGGTAGACGTTGGGCGTCCGCTCCCAGTTCCCGTGCGGCGCGGGATTCGGCAGCGACCACTCCATGCCGTTGTCGTCCCAAGGATTCTGCGGCGCCTTGCGACCGAATTTCAGACTCCAGAGGAAGTTGAACGCGAACAAGATCTGCACGGCGAAGAGGGCAAAGGCGGAATACGAGATGAACTCGTTGAGCGGCTGCTGCGGCTTCAGGAAGGTGTAGATCGTGGGATCGTAGATGCGCCGCATCTGGCCGCCCATCCCGATGATGTGCATCGGGAAGAACGTCATGTTGTAGAAGATGAACGTGAGCCAGAAGTGCACCTTCCCGATCCCCTCGTGCATCATCCGGCCGAACATCTTGGGATACCAGTAGGGGATCGCCGCGAACAGCGCGAACAGCGATCCGCCGAACAGCACGTAGTGGATGTGCGCCACGATGAACTGCGTATCGTGGAGCGGGATGTCCACCGGCGTGGCCGCCATGAAGATGCCCGACAACCCCCCGATCGTGAACATCGATACGAAGCCGATCGCGTTCAGCATCGGCACGTGGAAGCGGATGTTGCCGCGCCAGATCGTGCCCAGCCAGTTGAACACCTTGATCGCCGAGGGCACCGCGATGAGCAGCGTCGAGACCATGAACGTCGACCCGAGGGTCGGGTTCATGCCGCTCATGAACATGTGGTGGCCCCACACGATCCAGCCCAGGAAGGCGATCCCGATGATGGCGAACACCATCGAGTGATAGCCGAAGATCGGCTTGCGGCTGCCGTTGGCGATGATGTCCGAGACCATGCCCATCGCGGGCAGGATCAGGATGTAGACCTCGGGATGGCCGAAAAACCAGAACAGGTGCTGCCACAGCAGTGCCTGGCCGCCCGCCACCGGATCGAAGAAGTGTGTGCCCAGGACGTTGTCGAACAGCAACATGATCGCCGCGCCCTGGAGCACGGGCAGCGCGAGCACGCCGAGAATGGCGGTGATGAAGAGAGCCCACACGGAGAGCGGCATCCGGAACCACGTCATGCCCGGCGCGCGGTGGTTGATCACCGTCGTGATGTAGTTCAGCGACCCCAGCACGGACGAGAGCCCCAGCACCACGATTGAAACGCACCAGAGCATCTGGCCGACGGTCACGCCCGAGAGGTCGGGCCGGGCCGCGAGCGGCGCGTAGTTCGTCCAGCCCGAGCGAATCGGCCCGTTGGGCACGAAGAAGCTCGCGGTCATGATGAGGCCGGCGAGCAGGGCCAGCCAGAACGACGCCATGTTGATGCGCGGGAACGCCATGTCGTGCGTGCCGATCTTCAGCGGAATGAGGAAGTTGGCGTACACACCGACGAGCAGCGGCATGATGGCGAAGAACACCATGAACGTGCCGTGCATCGACACGAGCTGAACGTAGTACTCGGGCAGAATCACGCCGCCCGAGACCATCGTCTCGGGCAGAATCCCGCCGCCCGGCAGCGGCTTGCCCGGGAACCCCAGCTGCCAGCGGATCTGCATCGCCAGCAATCCGCCCACCAGCAGGAAGAACAGGCTGACGAACAGGAACTGGATGCCGATGATCTTGTGATCGGTCGAGAAGATGTATTTGCGCCAGAAGCTCATCGGCGCGTGGTGCGCATCCCCCTCCCCCTGCGCATGAGGTCTCGCGTGCGCGACGCTCGTCATTCGGTCCCTCCGGCGGCTTGTTGGGCGACCCAGGCCTTATACTCGTCCGGCGTGTGGACGAACACGCGTGCCCGCATCTTGTAGTGCCCCATCCCGCACAGCTCCGCGCAGCCCAGCTCGAACTCGCCGGTCTTGGTCGCCTGGAACCAGGCCGTGATGTGCATCCCCGGCACGGCATCCTGCTTCAAACGCCACTCGGGGACGAAGAACGAATGGATCACGTCTTCGGCAGTAAGCTCGACGGCGAACGGCTGGTTGACGATGACGTGCAGCTGGTTGCGAACGGTGAAGTCGTCACTCGTGCCGAGCTTCCCGTCCGGCCCCGGATACGTCACCTGCCATTCGAACTGTTTGGCGTGGACGCCCAGGTGATAGGCGTTCGGGGGGACGCTCTTTTTGTCCTTGATGAGCACCCAGTAGTGGTTGCTGATCAGGCCGAGCGCCACCATCGTCACAGCGGGGATCGCCGTCCAGATCACTTCCGCGCGCGTCGAGCCGTGCGTATAGAACGCCTTGCGCCCGGGACGCCCGCGGTAGCGTATCACGAACGTCACCAGTCCCGCCTCGACGAGCACGAGCGCGATCCCCGTGATGATGAGAATCGCCAGAAACAGCCCGTCGATCGGACCGGCGAACGTCGATCCTGCGTCGGGAAGCCACCAACGCATCGAGCCCCCTCTCCTCGCGCTAGCGCGCGGCGAAAGTAAAGTTCTGCGTCTTGGTCTCGGTGCCCGCGACCGTCACCGTGGCGGTCTGAGTGCCGAACTTCTCGTGCCAGGCTTCGATCGTGTACGTCCCGGGCGGCAGGCCGCCGATCGTAAAGCTGCCGTCTTGCTTCGAAACCGCGAAGAACGGATCGGAGCGTACGCCGGCGTAGGCATGCATCCAGCCGTGCACGTTGCACTCGAGATTGACCATCACCTCAGCCGCCGAAAATGTCCGTGTCGTCTTCATCCCGGCGCCCGGCTGGCTCACGTTGAACGGACGATTCGCCTTGGCGATAGCCTTGATGTTGTGGAGCACGGGATCGGAGTTCTGAATCTCGAGGGGCTGGCCCACCATGATCCCCAGGACATGCGGGTGATAGCGGCAGCCGTTCTGGTCCAGGACGACGGGCGTCGTCGGGGCCGTAAAGGTCTGGCCCGCCGGCACGCCCGACTTCACATAGACGAACACATTCGCGAGCGCGTTGGCCGGACCGGCCACGACGTTCTCCTCGGTGGGCGTCGTCTGGTACTTCGCCTTGCACGCCGCCTCTTCGCTCATGTCGATCGTGGGGTTGCGCGGCGCCGTGCCGGTGAATTTGATCTTACCCGAGATCGTCCCACCCGCCGCCGAGACTTCCGTCGCAGGTGGTGCCGCCTGCACTGCGCTGCGGTCCCCCTTGCTGCACACAGTGAGCAGGAACGCCCCAGCCACCACGCTGAAGATTCGACCTTTCATTACTGCCTCCCCTTCCGGTATGAAGTCTTCTGCTGCGCGCGCCACACGACGAGCATGCCCAACCCCAGGGTGAGCACCATGGCGAGGACCGGCGAGATGAACACCCGAGCCGGCACCGGTTCGTCGAGGGCGAGGAAGTACCACGTACTGATGGCCATGCGCGTGCCGTGCTCTCCGTTGGACCCATCCCACGCGAAGAACGCCACGGGGATGGCACGACCGCTCCGGAACGGAAGCTGGCTGGCGGTATCGGCGGAAGCAAGTGCGCGGGTGAAGACGACCCGCCACTGGCCGTGATCGTAGACGCCCTGGGTGGGAACGCCCGCCCCCGCACCGAGCGGATCGAAACGTTCGATCCCGCGCGCGAGTCCGGCCACGGCCGAGCTGCGTGAGTTGCTTGACCAGCGCCACTGATAGACCGGGGCGCTCGGACTTCCCATCAAGAAGTAGGGCCGCTCCATCCCGGCTGGAATGGCGACGGGGAACTGTACGGCCAGCTGATCGGGCCAGGGCGCCGGCTGCGCGCGGCTCGAATCGTCCGTATCGAGCGTCGCGAGGACTCGGCCGAGATGTCCCAGCCAGGAAGTATCCGGACTCTGCGAGCGATCGTCCCAGACGACCCGCAACGCAATGGAGTCCGCGGTGTGCACGGCCTTGACCCAGACTCCCGTGACCGCCGGCGCGAACCAGCGCTCCTTGCGAATCACCTGCCCCACCAGGGGGAACCAGTACACGTCCACGGAGGCCCAGGCGGAATCGTCCGGCGAATGGGGCAGCGATTTGGTCAACAGCGGCGCGTGGATCACGTCACGCACGACGGGCGTCGCCCTGGGAGAAAGGCTGCGCACGTATTGCGCGACGCGCCACAACTGCTCGTCCGTGAGAAACTTGTTCTCCAGGAGATCGCTGAACGACGGCATCGGCGTGCCGTCGAGACCCGTGCGCAGTCGATGGTAGATGTCCTCGACCGTGCCGCCGCCGTTGAAACGCCAGTTCTCGTGCAGATTCGCCGCAAAGATCGGATGGCCGGCGTCGTCCTTCAGCGTGGGCGCCGACGGCCCGTCGCCCCGGCCCTGATCACCGTGGCACTTGCGGCACCCGATCGAGTCGTAGAACTGACGACCGACCTTCAGCGCTTCGGCGCTGCTGCCGCCGCCGGGCGCGCTGCTGAACGCGATCGGCTGCGGCCGTTGCGTCGTATCGGCGAAGAAGTTCGAGAACGTCTTGATATATGCCAGCACGTCGCGGCGTTGGCGGTCGGACAGCCGTGTCTTCCACCCCGGCATCGCCGTGCCCGGCAGCCCTTCATCTATCGAGCGCAGCAGGTCGGCATCCGTGGGCAGCTGGCCGCTTGGCGTGGAGCGGATCTGGTAGATGGCGCCCGTGAAGTCGCGGGGCGGCGGAATCATGTGACGCGCGCCCTGGCCATCGCCGGCGCCGTTGTCGCCATGGCAGCCGGCGCACCACTTCGTGTAGACCTGTTTTCCGGCCGCGGTGTCCTGGGTGGCGACCAGCGTCACCAGAAGCAGGGCGTTGATCACTTGCTCCCCTCCGCACTGACTTCCCACGTCCTCGGCTTCCATCCCGTCTGATCATAGAGAAAGAGCACGACCGACCAGATCTCCTCTTCGGTCAGAAAGTCTTCCCACGCGGGCATCGCCGAATTCCAGGGGGTTCCTTCGCGCGGCAGCCCCGGCCCACCTTTGGCCACGCGCCAGAAGACGAAGCTCTCCGTGAGCTGCGCGATCGTTCCATTGTCCTGGAAATTTGCCGGCAGGGGGTTGAACCCACTCGCGAAATGGCCCTGGCCGTCGAGATGATCGCCGTGGCAGGGAACGCAGTTCTGATAATAGATCCGATGTCCCGCGGCGATGTGCGCAGCCATATCGCCCTGCTTGCGCAGCGGATCCTCAAGTCCTACCAAGGTGATCGTCTTGCCGCGGAACGTGATCTGCGAGGGCGGCGCGGGGTGAATCGACCTGAGATTGGGCGGTGCAGCGACACTCGCCTTGACCTGACTGTACGTGAGACAGCCGACCGCGAGCGCGACTGCCGCGAGCAACCCGTTCCGGACCATCTTGAGTCGCGGCTGGATGAGCACTTCGTGCAACGGCTCTTTGAACCTGGTCCAGCGCGCTTCCTCATCGCTGACCCAGATCAGGATTCCGACCAGCACGGTCGCCATGTATTGCAGCACCACGCTGCTCGGCACCATCGCGCTGCCGGGCAGCATCGGGATCACGAACACGATGACGAGATACGCGAGCACCAGCAGGCCGAGAGCCTGCCAAAACGGATGCTTGAGGTACGCTCTCATTTGTGCGCCGCCAGGAACTGGACCAGCGCTTCCAGCTGTTCCGCGTTGAGCTGGTGCCCGAACGTCTTGGGCATGACGCCTTTGAACTTCTCGTACCCCTTCGCGGTCTTCGCGTCCGGAAAGAGAATGGACTCACGGATCAGGTTGGCGGACAACCGCGAGCCGACGTGCGTGAGATCCGGTCCAATGGCGCCGCCTTCGCCGTTGATCTTGTGACAAGCGGTGCAGCCCGCGCCGCGGATGATTGCCATTGGATCCGTGCTCCCATTTGCAATCCCTGCCGCCCCGGAATTGGCGCCAGGGGCGGCAACGGCGGCAGGGATGTCCGACGCCGTCACGTCGACCGTTCCTCCGTTGGATTCCAGAAACGCCACCAGTGCCCAGATCTGTTGCGGCGAGAGAATGCGGCCCATCTCCGGCATGATCGGCTCATAGCCGGGCACGACGTAGGCGCGTGGGCTCGTGAGCGACTCATAGACGTAGGCCTTGCAGTCCTTGCCGGGCTCGCGTTTGCCGCAGCGCGCGCCGATCGGGCCTTGTCCCTTTTCGTCGGTCAGGAGATTCGGGGCTCGCGTGCCGAGTCCGTGACAGGCGGTGCAACCGCCCGCGCCGTGGTACAGCTGGTCGCCGGCGGCCACCAGCTGCTCAGGCGTCACGTTGGCGCCGAGCGTCAGCGCGTGCGGCACCTCCGACTGCACTTGCGGGATCTTGTTCGCGATCAGGGTATACAGCGCCAGCGTGCCGAGCACGATCCCGATGATGCGGAGGTTAGTGGCCCACATGCGGCGCCTCCACCGTCGACGGCACAAATGTCGACTTCTCGGCGAGCCCGCCCAGCCAGAAGACGAACGCCACGAGCGACAGGAAAATCAGTACGCACAGGCTGATCATCTTGGCGGCGTAGCCGAGGGCTGGCGTTGCGGCGTACTGGCTCGTGTCCTGCATCACCTGCCAGACGTGCCAGTGCTGGCGGATGCCGGAGCGGGCGAAGCCCATCAAACCCATCAACCATGTGAACGTGACGGCGAGGATGAAGAGCGCGTACTGCGAGCGCGGCGGCATCTTGCCCCACTGAATGGCGCCGAGTGATTGCGCTCCCCTGGCCATGAGCACGTCGATGACCGTGACGAAGATGATGCAGGCGAGGACCGCGCCGACCTGATACACCGAGTAGCCGATGCGGACGATCGCTTCCACGAAGTAGCCGCGAATCCCGAAGAACAGCACGATGGCGGCGGCGATCACGAACATCCCGGCCTGGATGCGCGTCCCCGTCTTCGCCCACGGCACGACTTGCCGGATGTTCGCGCGGCGATACAGCAGGAAGGACAGGAACGTCGTGAGGATCATCAGGTTGACCGCGGTGTTCTTGGCGCTCATGACGCCCAGCGCGCCGAGCAGCGGGTGGTGCGACCCACCCATTGCCGCGAGCTCGCGCGAGTCCGCGATCATCGTGTGCGGCGTCCCCCACACGAGCGCACCCAGCACCAGCACGACCAGGAGCCACTTCGTGTAGGGCCGGTACCGCTCCGCGCCGGGGATCCGCCCCATCCCGACCCAGAGGTAGTAGTTCCCCGCCAGGAATAGCACCGCGATGAGGAACGCCTGGATCACCCAGAGCCAGCTCATGAACCCGCCCATCATCGTGATGCCCATGGACTGGTCGTACTGGTAGATCTCGCGGCCCAGCCAGTAGCCCGCGAACGGCAGCACAATCAACGCGGAAATCGCGATGAAGTTGCCGACGTACCCCATCCAATCGTAGTGCGCACGCTCCTCGTCGGTCTTGGCGGCGAGGAAGCGGTAGCTGGCGTACGCGCCCACGATCGCGCCGCCGAACACCACGTTGGCGATGAGCCGGTGGATGTTGATCGGCATCCACGTCGCGTTGGCGATCGCGTGCCACAGTTTGATGGTCGCCGGGTCGGTGGTGGGCGTGATGTCGCGCGGTGGGGTCATCATGTAGGTGAGCCACGAGTTCGCGATCAGCATCACGATCGTGCCCCAGACGTTGAGGAGCACGCCCAGGCCCACATGCACCATTTTGGCGCGACCGTGCTTCCAACGCTCCCAGCCGTAGTAATAGAGGTAGAGCGTGAACGACTCGAAGAAGAACAAGGCGGCGTACAGCCACATCGACGGCGCGAACACCGCGGTCAGGTACGCCCACGGCTTCATCCACAGTGTCGCGAGGATGAAGACGAGGATCGCGCCCCAGATCGCGGTCGCCGAATACGCCACCAGCAAGAGCCGCGTGAATTCCTTCGACAGCCGGTCGTACCGCGCGTCCTTGGTCACCATGCCGATCGCTTCGGCCACGACCGCGAACATCGGCACGCCCAGCACGAACGCGGCGAACATCAGGTGGACCTCAGCGGCGATCCAGATCGCGGCGCGGCTGCCGATGACCGGGAAGTCCCGATACGCGCCGGCGGTATCGGCTGCAGCCTGGAGCAGCATCATGCCGCCAGCCATCAGCCGTCAGTCTCCGATACGAAAAACGGCTTGCGCTTGGAAAAGTCGATCGGCATCGCACTGCGGATTTCCGTGAGCAGCTCGGGCGTAATTTCTTGGAGTCCACGATCGCGAGCCCAGTCCTCGACGCGCTTCGCGACGACGCCACGCACGAACGAGGGGATACGATCGAGCCGCGAACGCGCCGCCGCCGACCACACGAGCGCGGGAGCAAAGTCTTTCCCATAACTGACGCTCACGGGTTCGATGATCTCGACGTCTTCACGGGGCTCATAGATGCATGAGGGATCGGCCGCGAGAACATCGCCCTCGAGCGCAAATGCGCGGGCCCGGCAGCCGCCGCACAGCTTCCGGTACTCGCAGCGCCCGCATTTGCCGCCCAGCGAGCCTTCACGGAGCTGCTGGAACAGGGGCGCGCTGCGCCAGATCTCGCCGAAGCTCTGCGACCGCAGATCGCCCGCGACCTCGGGGAGATAGGGACACGGCGTCAGCTTTCCGTCGGGCGTGATGCGGCAATACTGTGTGCCGCACGGACAGCGGGTTTCGTAATTGAGAATCGGCGAATCGGGATCGGTCGCATGCACGTGGCGCATGAAATGCGGCGCGCACTTGGCGCGAATCATCATCTGGCCGCGGTACTGCCGCTGCCAGCGCGCGAGGTCGGCGAGGATGGCTTCGTACTCGGCGGGCGCCAGGTCGGACAAGCCCGCACCGCGCCCCGTCGCGACGAGGAAATAACAGTTGAAGGCCACCGCACCCTGCTCCGCCGACCACTGCGCCAGGCGCTCCAGCTCGGTGCGATTTCCTTTGGTCGCGGTCGTCTGAATGATGAAATCGATGCGTTGTTCGCGCAGCCGTCCCAGCGCCGCGATCGTGTCCTCGAGTGAGCCCTTGCCGTGGCGGAAGTTGTCGTGGTAGCTCGGACGCAGGGAATCGATCGACACCGCGACGCCGCGCACGCCGGCCGCCTGCAGTGCCGTGATCCGCTCGTCCGTGAGCAGCGTTCCGTTTGTCCCGACGACCACTGTCGCGCCATGGTGTGACGCATACCCAGCGATCTGCGTCAGGTCCTGACGCAGCAATGGCTCACCGCCTGAGAGGATGATCATGGGCGCGGGATTCACGGCGAGCAGCTCGTCCACGATCCGCAGGCACTCCTGGGTCTCGAGCTCGGACGTCGCGCTCTCGTGCGGCCCCGCGGCGATGTAACAGTGGGCGCACTCCAGGTTACAGCGCCGCGTGAGATTCCAGGCGACGACGTGTGGAACGTAGCTCACTGCAGCAGCTTCTCGATTGCCCGCTTCGCGTCCTCGGGCGTCACGGTCTTCATGTCGACTGGACACTTCTCCATCTTCGCTTCGATATCGCGGATGGGGCAGCGCGTGATGCCTTGCGCCTTGGCTTCTTCGATGAACGCGCGCATCTCAGGCGACAGTGCGTCCTTCCCTTCAGCTTCCGCCCTGATTTGCTTCGCCCGCAGCTCGGTGAACATCACCATCATCGTGTCGACGTCGAACTCGTCGGCTTCGATCATCGCCTGCTTGTTGTCGTCCATCACCGGCGTGGTGACGCGCCAGATGTCGTGGTTCCGAGCGAAGCGCTCGACGGTGTTGCGCGCCAGCGGGCGGGCGATGAGCGGGACGAGCTGGAGCCGTTGCCACGCCTCCTGCGTCCATACGATCGGATCCGTCACCACCCGCTCTCGGATGCTCACGTTTCCCGTCACAGGGCATTTCGTTTCGATCATGGGAACCGCCGACACGGGATCCGCGTCGGAACCCTGCACCTTCGTCGCCTTCATCTGCTCGGTCGCCTTCACCTCGGCGAGGGCGATTTCCTCGGCGCTGCCGATGCCCATGATCAGCTGCATGTGGGTCGGGAGGAGCTTCTGGATCGCCTCATCGAGCCACTTGTTCGTGACGGTGGGCGGCGGGCCGCCATTGCCCGCCTTTTCCAGGACGTACTCTTCGACGGCACGCCGCGCGATGCCCTGCGCGAAGGGCGGGACGCGCAGAATGCGGACTTCGGCTTCCGGAGCCCACGGCAGGCCCGCCTGGCCGTCTTCCTCGATCCAGGGGATGTCTTCCGGGCAAACACCGACGACCCCGGTCAAGAGCACGCTGCACGGCGCCAGCCGGACCAGGTTCTCCGACTGGCTGCCAAGCTCCGTGTCCTCGATGCGATGGGCGCCATGCCGGCCGATGACCAGCAGCGTGGGTTTGATCTCCTCCGCCCACTGCATGATCACCTGGAACGGCTTGCCGATGAGGATCTGCGTCTTGAGCGGTACGTCCGGGAACTGCTGCGCCATGACTTCGGCGCGTTTCAAGTTCGCCTGGCAGAGCTTCAGCAGCCCCTTGTCGATGATGTTGTTGTGCAGCTCTTCCTGTTCTTCAAACTTGAAGACCTTCGAAGCCTGATACGACAGCACGTCCTTGATGTTGTGGAAGACGACGTGGTGATACTCGACGTCGAACGCGCTGCAGACGTACAGCGAGCCACCGAAGTCTTGCGCCAGCTCCAGCGCGGCTTTCATCGCCTTATAGCTGTAGGACGAGCCGTCCACGCACACCATAAAGCGCCCGCCGGTGAGCGGCTGCTGATCGCGCACGATCAGCACGTCCTTCTCGACGCCGCGTAATACGCGAGCCGCTACACCACCGAGCTGCGAAAACTGTTGCCGTCCCAGTCCGTGCGCGCCGAGCGCGAGCAGGTCATACTGCCGTCCCGACGAGCCGACGAGGCGCGCGGCCGAGTCTTCCTCTTCGGCGACGAGCCGGCCGTTCTCGCCGACTTTGACGTCGCTGCGGACCCTGTCGCCGCCGTCGTATCCCGCGGCGCGATTGGGGTCGAAGCCGATCAGGCCCGGCAGGCGCCCAGCCCCGCGGTTCACCTCGTTGACGATCTCTTCGTAATTGATTCCCTCAAGCAGCTGCCGAGTGAGGGAGACTCCGGCGGCCTCGCACCGCTTTCCAAGCTGGTCCAGAAAGCTGTCGGCTATCAGCTGTAAGCCTTTTTCAATCAGCTTGTCGTGGATCTTGCGCTGCCTCTTGATCTCTTCGGGGGTCTGGAACTGCGCGGGAAGGCCGGTTTCGAGCTGGCGGAAGCGGACATCGTGGAGGCGGGCGGCATAGACGTGGTTACCGGTGATTCTGCCGCCTGTTTTCCTGCACATCTCGATGGCGCGATCGACGGCCCAATCGGAGTGCTGCGAGTTGTCGACGGGAACGAAAATCTCGCGGTACACCACTACCTCCCCGAGTAACGCCGCTCGAGCGGGCCCTAAACTCTAGATGTCGGTGTGGATGCCGTCAGAGTTAAGGGATATGTATGCGAGTCCTGAGGCTGTCAAGGAACTTGTTCACAAGCCGCAGGGACGATTTGGGTGCCGTTTGCGTTCCAAACCGTAATTGCATCGACCGGGCAGGAGTCGCAGGCGCGCAACAGTCGCTCGCGCTCGACCGCGTCGGGCTTCACGAACACTGCGGTGCCGCTCTCGTCGAGCACGAAGGCTTCAGGAGCCTCCGTGATGCAGTCGCCGAAGCCGACGCACAGTGTGCGATCGATCCGCACGCGCAGCTCTCCGATGGTGCGCTCTTCGAAATCGCTCACATCCCCTCGAGCCCCAACTCGGCGCGCGCGGTGTCCATGACGGCCGGTGTGATTTCGGTAATGCCGCGTTCTTTGGCGTAGTCCCCGTAGATCTTCTTCACCATGCCCCGCACGAAGCTGGGCACGCGGGACAATCGTTCCTGGGCATCGCTCGACCAGGCCGGGCCGCCTGTAATCACATTGGCCCGTACCATCTCCAACGGCTCGCTTGGCACGGTGCGTCCGCCGATTTCAACTCCCAGGGAAGACACCAGTTGAGTCTCCATCGGATTGGTGAGCATCGCCACGACACGGCCGCATTGGGGGCACTTGAAGGTCGCGGCCAGCGTCCCGTCCCCGGGCAGCTCGCGCTCCGCGAAAGCCATCTGCTGGTCGCACTCGACGCACAGGAATTTCATGGGGCCTGGGGCCTGGGGCCTCGGGCTTCGGGCAGGCGCGATGCCAGCTCCGACCAGTCAT
>Ga0209761_1000517_pt1 | contig 23639 bp, 23 predicted proteins | sample GraSoi013_1_40cm_4_FD_185818 | JGI IMG/M metagenome (GOLD analysis project Ga0209761, IMG submission 185818) | Grasslands soil microbial communities from the Angelo Coastal Reserve, California, USA - Sample 09_25_2013_1_40cm (SPAdes) (version 2) | ecosystem: Environmental > Terrestrial > Soil >...
GCGACGCCGCTCGACATCATCTCACTCGCATACGACCAGAGGCCGTACCGCTGTCGCCGTCGGGTGCGCCCGAGGTAGATGTCTGCTCGGCTTAGGGCTTCGTACCCGCGGACGAGGTCGTCTGGTCGACCGTATTCGTGACCGAGGTTCTGGTCCACCCAAAGGATGAAATCCTCCGGGGACTCGTCCAGCTCCCGCACGGCGTCGCGCGCTCGACGGGCATCGCCCGATCGCAGGATCTCCTCGAGGACCGGGAAGATCGTCCGTGCTCGGTCGCGATATCCGAGGGACCGCGTGGCTTCGGCCGCAAGGGAGTGCCTGCCGACCGCGAGGGACTCGAGGTCGTTGATCGCCGACCGCAAATCTCCCCCCGCCCGCTCGACGATCACGTCGAGGACGTCGTCGGCGACCTCGACGCCTTCCTTGGAAGCGATGCTTCGAAGTATGTTTTTCATCGCGTCCTCGTGAACGCCTTGAAATTTAATGGTCTTGCATAATCGCTTCAGGGACGACGAGCGGCGCGTCAGCGCGTAGTAGTCGTTCGCGATCAGGATGACGGGCTGCCGGGTCTCCTGGATCATCTCGACGATCGCGCCGATCCCGCCCTTGTCTTCGCGCCCGAAGACATTGTCCGCCTCGTCTAGGATGATCAGCTTGCGGCCTCCTTCGCGGGACCGAACATACTCGCCCGTCTCCGTGAAGGTCTGCAGGACGGCCCCGCGGGTGGCCACCTTACGGATCGCTTCCGAGTTGCGGCTGTCTGAGGCGTTCATCTCGATGGCGCTCCAGCCCATCTCGTTCGCGAGGGCGAGGGCCGCGCTGGTCTTCCCGATCCCGGGGTCGCCCTGGAGGATCACCGCCCGCTTGTCCGGCCGACCCTTATCCCAGGCCGCGGCCCACTTTCGCAATTCGGCGACCGCGGTGGGATTTCCGACGATGCCCTCGAGGGTCTTGGGCCGGTACTTCTCCGCCCAACCCGTCATGTCGCGCTACGCGAAAAGGGGCGAGCGGTCATAATCCTATCAGCGGGACAGGTGAAACGGGCGAAATCGGACGGAGCTAGGTTTTGTCTAGCTGTTACGTGACCATATTAGAAAATATATGTGGGAGCTTGACTCAGCTCTGACGGCTCTTTTCGGACGTTTCGTACGCGTCGCACAGTTCTTGGAGAAACTCATCGTACGTCTTCCGGAACTTCAGCCGGTACAGCCGATCGCGTGTCTGCGTCGTGAGCTGGATCGTTGTGAGGTCCTTGACACGTTTTGCCACGGTGATCTCCTCGTACCATAGTCCTATGTGCGCAAATAGAACTATGTATTGTCAAACCGAGGCGCTCACAGTCCCCGTTGCTCCTCGGATTACCGAACGTATACGGATAAAGGTGCCCGGAGGCAGCCAATTCACCCGTTTCCCCCGGATTCTCGATCGCGTCGTCTCCCTAGGGGAGGACAGAGCGGCGAGCTCGGCAACGGGAACTACTCGCGGTAGTCTTCGAGTCGGAGCTGCGGCGGATCGGCCTTTCGTTGGTCGGGCCTTCGAATCCGGCGTTGCATCTCGTTCTGCACGCGATTGAACGTGTCGATCTCGATGAGCGGCTCGTGCTTTCCGCGTTTGATGCCCCCGTTCAGACGGGCGAGGCCGCAATAGACCGGGTTGCTCAGGATGTTCGCGATCGTCTGGCTCGCCCAGGCCCGGCCGGTCTTCGTTCGATACCCGTCCCGGTTGAGCTCCTGGCAGATCTTGGCGATGCCTTTGCCCTCGAGATATCGGCGGAAGATCAGAGAGACCACGCGGGCCTCCTCGTTCTTCACCTGGAGGATTCCGTCCACGTAGTCGTAACCAAACGGGCTGGCGTAAGTAAGGAATGCGTTCGCCTTCTTGACGGCGTTGTTCAGGGCTTCGACGCTTTGCAGCCCTCGGGCCCGCCGCATCACCTCGCGCTCGTTCAGATCCCGCTCCACGCAGAGCTTCCGGAGCGCCTCGTCCTCGGAATCCGAGGAGTAGTGCTGGAGCATCTCGCGGGTCGATCCGAACCGCATGTAGACCTCCCAGAAGAGGAGGGTGTCACCGGGAGATCCGTCGACGCAATGCTTGCAGAGGATTACCTTCTCTCGCCGGACGGTCGGGTCCGCGCGGGGGTTCGCGTCGACCTCGTGACTCACGAGGTTCTTCGTGCTCCAACACCGCTGACATCGGCCGTCCACCCGTCACGCCTCCAGGAGGATCGGCGGGGCGCGGGCGGTGGACAGGAGCGCGCGCGACCTCAGCCGCTCCTGCGCTTCGTTGAACGTCTCGACCGCCACGAGCGGATCATGGTCGGCCTTCCGGACGATCCCATCCCATCGGAGGAAACCGGCGTAGACCGGATTGTGGAGGATGCGGTAGACCTTGACCGGTGTCCAGGACGTGCCGAGTTTCGTTCGTAGGCCGTTCGCGTTTAATTCCGCGGCGGTCTCCTCGAGGGTCCGGCCGCTCAAGCAAAGGTCGAACATCTCTCGCACGACCTCGGCCTCGGCCTCGATCGGGACGAGCCGACCCTCCGTGACGTCGTAGCCGAGCGGCGGATGGAATCCCAGGATCCCGGGTCCGACCCGCGCCTTCTGGGTCATCCCCATCTTCACCCGCTCGCCGATCTGCTCCGACTCGAGCTGCGCGATCCGTTGAATGATGTCCATGACGAATCGGCCCATCGCGGTCGAAGTGTCCAAGGACTCGGACGCCGAAACGAAGTCCTTCCCCCATTCCTGGAGGTTCTCCATCATCTCCATGAAGTTCCGGGAGTTCCGGTGGATGCGGTCCATCTTGATGACGAGGAGCGCGTCCCATTGGTCCCGCTCCGCCATCATCTTCTGGTACGCCGGACGGCGGATGTTTCGGCCGGAGTGGCCCTCGTCGATGTACCGGGCCGCGACGGACCAGTCGCGGGCCAGGCAATATGCCTCGAGGCGTTCGCGCTGCGCCTCCAGGGAAAAGCCTTCTTTGGCTTGGTCCTCCGTCGACACTCTAGTGTAGATCGCGACGCGGACCGTGGGCACCCATCCCGACCCGCCGAAGGACGGTCAAACTAAAAAAGACTGCCGGTCGGACGAAAGTCTGACGCACTGATGTACGATAAACATCTCTCAAAGAGGGCAAGAGCCCGTCCGGCGAGGCTCAACTTTTATCTATTTTGATGGATATTTATAGAACCCGATCGAGGCTTCCATGCTATTCCGTTACACGGAAAAATGGAGAAAACATTGGTCCGTAGAAAAGTATTGCTGGTACCGTATCCGGCACGTCTATTATACGTCACAGCTCCTTCAAGTTGATGCGAATATTTTCGGCCCGAGGATATTCCTCATTTGGATTTTCGCGACCGGAGTTCCGCCAAGACCTCTTTCGCTCGGTCCATCCTCACTTTCCGTTCCTTCACCAGGATTTCGGCCACACGGTCGACCTCCTCGCCGACGGCTCCGACCGTCGCGGCCACGTTCCGCGCATGGAGTGACATGTGGCCGCGTTGAATGCCCTCCGTCGCTAGCGCACGCAGGGCGGCGAAATTTTGTGCCAAGCCGACCGCGGCGATGACTTCCGCGAGTTCCTGCGCGGTCTTGACTCCGAGCAGGTGGACATTCGCCTTCGCCGTGGGATGGACCGCTGTCGCGCCCCCGACCAGGCCAACGGCCATGGGCAGCTCGATCGTCCCGACGAGGTCTCCGTTGGCGTCTTTCTCCCATGCCGTCAGGGACCGATAGCCCCCGGACTTCCATGCCGCGTACGCATGGGCGCCGGCCTCGATCGCTCGCCAGTCGTTGCCGGTCGCAACGACGACCGCGTCGATGCCGTTCATGATGCCCTTGTTGTGGGTCGCACAGCGGAACGGATCCGCATCCGCGAACGCGTAGGCCTCGAGGACTCCTTCGACGACGTCCTCCCCAGGGATGTCCTCGGTCCGGATGGCATCCTTCGCGAACACCGCCCGGGCGCGCGCGAGTCGCCGAACCGCAAGATTCGAAATGATCCGCAGGTAGACGCGACCGCCGGTCCACTTCTCGATGTGCGGGGCGATCGCTTCCGCCATCGTGTTCACCGCATTGGCCCCCATCGCGTCGCGGCAGTCGACGACGAGGTGGGTGACGACCATGTGGCCCCGTTTCGTGTCCACGACGCGGACCTCGACGTCCTTCGCTCCGCCGCCGAGCTTCACGAGCATCGGATCCTTCTCGTTCGCAATCGAGAGGATCTCGTCCTCGTGGTGGAGGATCGTCATCCGAGCGCCGTGGGGATCCGAGACCCCGACGAGCTGGATCTGGCCAATCATGATGGGACCGGACGTGCTCGCCGAGAAGCCGCCCCGTCCCCGGGCCATCCGGGCCGCGTTCGAGGCCGCGGCGACGACGCTCGGCTCCTCGATCGCCATCGGGACCAGATACTCCCGGCCGTTGACCTGAAAATTCACCGCGATCCCGAGGGGCACCGGCATCGCGCCGACCACGTTTTCTATCATCCGGTCGACCTGGTCGAACTTGAGCGCACCCGTGTTCTGGATCGTCTCGATTTCCGCGTCCGAGAGCTCGCCGAACGACTGGATGACTTGCCAGCGGTCCTGCGGGCTCTTCTTGTAGAAGCCCGACACCTCGGAACTCTTCATGTCGGCACCGAGCGTCGGAGAAGACTGTCCCGCCATAAATGCATCGCGCGTCGATTCACGGCGCGACGCGGGCGCCGCAGTTCGGGCAGAACGAGATCCCGGTCGGCCTCGGCGAACCGCAGCTCGTGCAGAAACGAGCCGTCCCTGCCGCGGGAGGCGGAGCTGCCCCGCTGGCAGCCGGTGGAGCGGGTGCGGCCGGAGGAGGCGGAATGTACGGAGGATACGCATAGCCGGGCGGATACCCGGGATACATCGCGCGAGGCGTCTTGGTCACTTGCCCGCCCTCCGCGATGATCAGGATAACCCCGACGACGAGCAGGGGGATGCCGACGCAGAGAAACGGGAAAAACAGGATCCCGATGATGGACAAGGCGCCTCCCAGGACGAGCAGCAATGCGCCCGTGGTCAGCTCGGCCAGTCGCCTCTCCCTCCCGTTGCCTCCGCAGATTCGTGCATAATGATATAAATATTGCTTGAGGGCATGCCGCGCGAGCGAGACCGCGCCGTGGAGTGATCGAGATGCCCGTCGTCCTGGCAGACATCGCGATCCCGTTTCAGGCGACGGCGTCGGGCACGGCGGTCGCGTTCTGGCTCTTCCTCCTCGCCCTCTACGTCGCGTTCGTTCTCATCGCGCTCTGGGTCTACCAGGACGCTCGGATTCGTGGGATGAATGGTGTCTTTTGGTTCGCCCTGGTTTTCTTGGTGCCGGTGTTCGGACTCGTCGCGTACGTGATCTACCGTCGGGACCGTCCTCTTTAGCCGTCTCCCCCTCTTATCTCCGAGATCATCGAGAGAGGTCGGAACACAATTCCGTACTCAGGGGTTCGAATCTTGGCCTAACCTTTGTCAATATTCGGCCGCGGCCAGAACGTTTAAACCATGTCACAACATGACGGCCCCCGGGGTCATTATGGAGGAGCAGCAGGTACCTTCCGGGGCGGCGCCGAAGGCAGCCCCGAAGAGCAGAGCGGTGTGGATTGCGGTTGCGGTCATCGTCGTGATCATCGTGGTCGTGTTGGCCGCGGTGCTCGGTGGGCTCTTCACTCCGGCGGGGAAGCCCGCGCTGCGGATTGGGACGCTGTTGTCACTGACGGGAGGACTGTCGCCGTACGGACCCGGTGATACGAAGGGCGCGAACCTCGCCGCGCAGGAAATTAACGCGGCAGGTGGCGTCCTGGGGCAGCCAATCGTGATGTTCAACGAGGACGACCAGACGAACTCCCAAGCGGCAGCCGCGGCGGCCACAAAACTAATCACGACAAACCACGTGGACGCTATCGTCGGCGCCCAATTCTCGGGGGGCTCCTTGTCGTCGATCGGTACGGCCGCGGACAACAATGTTGTGATGGTCTCTCCTTCTGCGACTTCCGTGAAGCTCTCGGATCTTACTGTAACCAAGGGTTGGTTCTTCCGGACCATCTCCTCGGACGCGCTCCAAGGAGCCGTCGCCGGGAGCTACCTGTACACGAACAGCTCGTTCCGGTACGCAGGAGTCATGGCGATCAACAACCCCTACGGTGTTGGACTGGCCAACAACTTCAAGGCGAAGTTCACGTCGCTAGGCGGAACCGTCAACGCCTCCCAAGTCGTCATCATTCCGGAGGCGCAAACGGATTACACGGGCGCACTGAACCAGATGTTTGGTGCCAGCGCCGCCACAGCTCCGCAAGTCGTATACTTTGTCGCCTACCCGGACACTGGATTGACCGTCATGAAGCAGTGGCAAAATGGGTTGTTGTCCCATTCCTGGTGGAACCGGCAGTGGGTCTTCTCGGAGGGCCTCGATGACCAGGGCTTCGTCGATTCGCTCCGGGATCCGACCGTGGGAGTTGACGTGACGAAGATTTGGGGTACGTCACCCGCTGCGCCGAACTCGACGCTCTACAACGGCTTCGTAAGCCGGTACAAGGCGGCATTCTTCAACCAAGACCCCGTGCTCTACGCGTCCCACGCCTATGACGCGGTGTATCTCATCGCGCTCGCCGCTCAGAAGGCCGGCGCGGTCGATGGCGCATCGCTCAAAGCCAACCTGCGCGCGGTCTCGGGTCCGTCTGGAACCGTCATCAACGGCGGTCAATGGTCGAAGGCGTTGACGGAGTTGGCCGCGGGGCACGCCGTGAACTGGGAGGGGGCCTCAGGGACGGAGGATCTCAACGCGACGAACGATCCGGGCCGCGGAAGTTACGAGGTTTGGGGAGTCAGCGCGTCTCCGGCCTTCAAGATCTATCGCCGGGCGTACTTCGGGGAGACCCTCGTCGTGCCAGCCGGCGTTAGCGCCCAGAGTGCGCCGCCATCCCAATCGAACTTCGTGACCCAGATTCGGGCGGTCGTCCTTTCGAAGCTCGAGTGAACCTTCTTCCTTTCCTATTCTTTCTCTTTGCAGCGTGAGCTCTCGCGGTTCAGCCTCCGAGGTAGAGTCTCGCCACATCCGTATTGTGTAGGAGTTCCTCCCCCGTCCCCTCAAAGCGGTTGCGACCGGTCTCGAGTACGTAGCCGCGGTGAGCGATTCCCAACGCTTTCTTTGCGTTCTGCTCGACCATCACAATCGCAGTCCCGTTTCCATTGATCTCGACGATTTTTGAGAACAAGGTGTCGACAAGCTTCGGCGCAAGTCCGGCCGAAGGCTCATCGATCAGGAGAACAGTTGGGTCGAGCATCATCGATTTCGCCAAGGCGACCATTTGTTGCTCCCCACCGCTGAGGGTGCCCGCGCGCTCGCGCAGTTTCGGTTGAAGGTTAGGGAACATCTCGATTACCCCTGCCGCTCGTTCTCGGATCTCCGCGTCATTCATGGGTTTCTGCGTTGCAAGCTGCTGAGTGCGGTTCCAAGGGAGGGGGAGAGGCGACGTCCGCCGAGTGATCGCCCCCATCTCGAGGTTCTCGAGAACGGTGAGAGAGGGGAACGTGTTGCTGGTCTGGGGCACATATGCAAGCCCTCGAAGGACAAGTTCACGGGGATGTTTCCCCGTGATGTCGTTTTCGTTGAAATGAACCTGACCCTTCGTGATCTTGAGGAGGCCGAACATAGCTTTGATGAGCGTCGACTTTCCCGCCCCATTCGGACCGATCACCGTAACGATCTCTGCCTTGTCGAGGGTCATTGAAACGCCGTGCAAGATCTCCATCTCACCGTACCCCGAGTGGAGGTCCTGTACTCGGAGGAGCATGCCTACCCTCCAAGATAGGAATCGATGACCGCGGGGTTGGCCTTCACACTGGCCGGCGTCCCATCCGCGATCGTCCGGCCCTGGTGCATGACGATCACCCGGTCGCATCGGTTCATGACGACATTCATGTCGTGCTCGATCAGGAAGAAGGTCCGTCCCGCTTGCCGCAGCCGTTCTATGAGGTCCATTAGGCTCGCGGCCAACGTTAGGTTCACACCCGCCACGGGCTCATCGAGCAGGACGACCGCCGGTTCTGTCATCAATGCACGGGCGAGCTCCAGGAGCTTCTTCTGACCTCCCGAAAGGGACTTCGCGTACTCGTCTGCCAGCCCATCGAGTTGCGTGAGACGCAAGATCTCCCGCGCTCGGGTCCGCCAGGCCCGTTCCTCTCGCCGGACGACCCTCGGGCGAACCAAGATGTTCAGCAAATGCTCTCCCGGATTGTTCTTCGCTCCGAGCATCAGGTTCTCGAGGACCGTCATGTTGCGGAGCTCGTGCGGGATTTGCCACGTCTTCGTGAGGCCGAGGTGGACGATCTCGAAAGGCGGTAGCCCGTCGATCCGGCTGTTGCTCAACCAAATCGCGCCGCCATCGGGGCGGTAAAGGCCGGCGACAAGGTTGAAGAGCGTCGACTTTCCCGCCCCATTCGGACCGATCAAGCCCGTAATTGACTGAGCCGCGATCGAAAGAGAGCAATCGTCCACCGCGCGGATGCCACCAAAGGATTTCCGAACCCTCTGGACCCGCAGGATTCTCTGCTCTGGCAAAGGCGCGTTCATCGTAGCACGCGCTTCTTCTCGCGAAGAATTCCGTCGGGCCGATATATGATGAGTACGATCAAGAGGACGCCCACCACCATCAGGCGGATGTATGGGATGGTGTCCTTGAGTTCAGGCGGGGCAAGGTCTTTCAACTGAACGGACCCCCATTCCAGACCATAGACGACGAACGCCCCAACGATGGAGCCTTTGAGGTTTCCGGCCCCACCGACAATGACCATGACCCAAATTGAAAACGTGACGGCAGGGGCAAAGCTCCCGGCCGGCTCGAGGTACGGAAGCGCCATTACGGAGAACCAGCCTGCGAGCCCCATCAACGCGCCCCCGATGGCGAACACCTGGAGCTTGTACCAGAACGCATTCTTCCCGACGGCCATCGTCGCCTCCTCGTCGTCGCGCACGCCGCGCAAGACCCGACCCCATGGCGACTCGACGATGAAGTGGAGAGCCACCAGCAAGACGAGGATGATAGCCGCGCCGACCCCGACGATGGTCGCGGTCGTCAAATAGGGCTTGTTGGGGCCCGAGAATTCGAGAAGGCGGGGAATGCCCACAATCCCGATCGTCCCTGCGGTAATCGGTTCCAGGTTGATGGCGATGGTCCGTACAACCTCCGCAAACGCGAGCGTCGCAATCGCCAGATAGTCGGCCCGGAGACGCAACGTTGGAAGAGCGATGAGCGCCGCCGCCGAACCGGCCAGGACCATCGCGAGAAGCGCGCCAACGGCTATGGGAAGTTGGTATCCCCCGAGATGTCCGGGATAGCCGGTGGCCGGTGGTGAAGGCGCGGTGATCGCGATCGCGGCCGTGTAGGCCCCGATTAGGAAGAAGCCGGCGATGCCGGCGTTGAACAGGCCCGTGTAGCCCCACTGGAGGTTGAACCCGATCGCGAGGAGGGCAAAGACAATTGCGAAGCTGATGTAGAAGCCAACGTTGATGAGGAACAACGGATCGAATGCCATCCGTCTCTATCCTCCATCGTTCCCTTCGGCTGGATCGGCCGTGGTTGTGCCTCTCCCGAGGGCTTGTGTAATCCTCTCAACGAAGAAGACTCGCCTTGCAAACGCTGGGGGCCGACCCGCGATCCCCCAGGGCCGAATGATCAAGACGAAGATCAGGATCACGAATGGGATCGCCACCTTGTAGGCACTCGAGTTGACCAGGCCGATGACGTCAGGTTGACCAAGCCAGACAAAGACGGGAACCGACATCTCTTGGGACAGCCCGATCGTGAGCCCTCCGAGGACGGCGCCCCAGGGGGAGCCGATTCCGCCAACGATCACGGCCGCGAAGATCAGGAGCAGGATGTTGAGTCCCATCTCCGGTCTCAGGAAGCTCGCGAGGCCTAGCAGCACCCCGGCAGTCGACGCGAAGGAGCAGCTCACGGCCCAGGTCGCATATGTGACCCGTTTGGTGTCAATGCCCGTTGCCTTCGCGAGTTCGAGGTTGTCGGCCGTGGCACGCATCGCCTTCCCAAGGTTCGTGTACGTCAGGAGGATGTGAACCGAAATTACAAACAGGAGTCCGATGGCGGGCGTCAAGATGTGTCGGATAGGATCGAGTCCGAGTCCGGGCACGATTTGAATTTCGGGAAGTGCCGCAACCGGATAAATCCAGATTCGCGTCGTCGCCACGGCGCGAATTCCGTTTTGGATGATCAGGGCGAGGCCGACGGACGCGACAATCGGAGCGACCGGTCCGCGGCCCTCGAGTCGTGAAAAGATGATGATTTCAAAGAGGATCCCGACGACCGCGAGGACGACGAAGGAAACAATCGCTCCCCAAATGAGCGAGATGCCGCTCAGGTTCACCGAGAGCGCGACGTAAGCGCCCAAGGCCATGATGTCCCCGTGGGCGAAGTTCGCGAAGCCCCGGATGCCGTAGAGGAGCGAGAGGCCGATTGCGGCGACAATCACGATGCTGCTCACGGACAGTCCCGTGATGGTATAGTTCAGGATCGTGACGCCAAAGAGGGCCGCAAGTAGGCCGTTGAACGCAATGAAGATTACGGCTACCAGGACCCCACGAAGGAGTTGACGACGGGTCCTTCCGGTGAGATGAAACACCCATCGCCTGGGAGGCACCTTGGTCTGCATCGAGGTGTTCAACTTAGAAGGGATTGCCATGGTTCCGTCTGACACGCGAGGAACGGGGCAAGACCCATTAACTTTTCCAGGGTCAGAGTAAAGTCTTACAACAAGGGCGGCTTTGAGGAGGCGATGGACCCTACTCGCGTCATTCTGCTCGAACCCTCGGGCAGGAAACAGATGGTTGTCCTCGATCGAGAAACTGTGAAGGTGCCGCGGCTTGGCGTTGTTCGGGCGGAAAGCCTGGTCGCGTTGATCGGTAGGCGGTGGACGGTAGGAGGCCGATCGTTCCTGGTTCTCACGCCATCCATCCGCGACACGGTTACCGCGGTGAGCCGGAAGGCCCAGATTGTCGGTCCCAAGGACCTGCCGGCCCTCGTATGGAACACCGACGTAAAACCCGGCGATTTCGTCATCGAGGTCGGTTCCGGGTCCGGTGCCGTAACGGTCGCGCTCGCGAACACCGTCGGCCCGAAGGGTCGCGTCGTCTCGTATGATTTGAGGCCCGACTTTCTGGCTCGCGCGCGTGAAAACGTGACGGCAGCCGGGTTTGCGGACCGAGTCGAGTTTAAGCTGGGAGATCCCCGGTCCGGAATCGCGGAACGGGACGCAGACGCGTTCATCGTCGACATCCCGGATCCTTGGGAGGCGGTGCGGACTGCGGCGAACGCCCTTCGACCCTGTGGTCACCTTGGTTCCTACTCGCCCAACGTCGAGCAGGTGAACCGCACGGTCGCCGCCTTGCGGGCCGGGACGTTCGTGGAAATCCGGACGGTCGAGATCATCGAGCGGGAGATCGAGGCCTCCGAATCCGGGACCCATCCATCGTTCGCGCCGCTGGGCCACACCGGGTTCCTGACCTTCGCGCGGAGCGTCCTCGAGACGCTCTAACGGAGACCCCCTGCCGACAGAAACGAGCTCGTCTATCCCAGCGTCATCGGCTCGAACCGAATCGGCTGGACGACGCGGCGGGCGATCTGGGCAAACCGCTCCGCGTGTTGCGTGTGGACGGGCATCACGGCCTTCGCGTCGATTGCGCGAATCATCTCGCCAACCTCCCGTTCGCTGAGGTGTCCCGAGGCATGCAGCTGGTGTCGCTGAAGGCCGAACCGATCGAGCCAGTGCTGGAGCACCGCGTCGTTGACGTCGTCCTCCTCGAACGGCTCGCTCTTCGAATGGATGAACGGCGAGCCCGGCGGAGGCCGCAGATCGACGAGCTCGGGCAGGTGCCAGAAGTCGAGTTGCACCAGGTATTCGGACGGCCGAGCCGCGATCTGCTCCGCGGTCACGACCCGATCCTTGAGCTTCGTCTGCAGGTCTCTTTCCCACGGATCCGTTTTCCGCAGGAGTCGGTCGAACAAGACCAGGTCGTCCGCGTTGGTCACGTCCGGTACCTCGATGTGGGTGTCCTTTTGTAGCGTCAAGAGAAGATGCGCGGTCTTTGCATTCACGACGAACTTGCGGCCGACGGCTTGAGCGACTTCGAAGAACGTCCGGATCCGGTCCACGTCGCGTCCCGGGAACGTGACGATGGCAAGCTTTTCTTTGAGCGGCGTCAGGAGCCGGATCGCATCCGCTTTCACATCGGCCTCTGTGAGAGTCCCCCGCGGATCGTCCGGCGCGACTCGCGTGCCTTCCGTGATTAGGACGACCGGTTTCGCGGCGGCCGCGGCCGCGATGAAGTCCTCGGTCAGCGCTTTCTTCGGCCCGTGGTGGCGGAGGTCCCCGGTGTACGCAATCGTGCCTTCACTCGTGTGCACCAGGTAGCCGTACGCCGCCGGGGCGCTGTGGTCGACATGGATCGGCTCCACTTCGAGACCGTCAACCGTCTTGGCCTGGCCGGAGCGAAAGGTCTGGTACGCGTGGGTCCCCAGCTTCAAGAACGGCGCCCGCGCGGTCGTGTCGAGCGACTCGAGGATCGTCCGCGCGCCCTCCCCGAGGTGGACCGGGATATTCGGGTCGACGAACTTCAGCTGTTGCGTGTGGTCGTAGTGGACGTGGGTAATGAAAATGGACGAAAACGCAGGCGGCTCCCAGGCCATGTCGGTCGGGTCGAGCGCTTCCGACGAGTAGAGTCCCGGAATCCTGCGCATGAGATCGAGCGCGAAATAATCCCGTAGACCGAACCGTTCACGCGGCTGGAGGAACTCGACGAAGTACTCGTCGCCCAGGTTGAAGGGCGCGCCCATGTCGAGCCACACCCGCGCGTCCCGGTCCTCGACGAGGATCTTGTTCCCGCCGATCTCGCCGACGCCGCCGTAGAAGGTGAGGTTCGCCACGCAACCCCTCGGTCCGCGGTCAGTCCGCGAGCTGCACGACGATCACGTCCCGTACGGCCTTCATCGACCGGAAGCTCAGAGTGAGGCGGCCTTCAGGATCCGTCTTGAAGAGGCGGGTCTCCACTGTCTCCGCCGGCGTCACGAGGAGCGTCGGGATCCGGCCCGTCTTCGTCTCGACGAGGAAGTCCGCAAGGATGCCGAGGATCTGCCCGTCTTCGGTCATCACGGTCTTCCCTCGGAGCTCCGTCGCAAAAACTTTCATTGCCGCCGCGGCGCGTATCCTCGCGTCCTTATTTTTCCTTTCTGGCCTCCGAGACCTTGACATCGATGCGAAACCGTCGGAATTCGAGGCAAACGAATTCGTGAGACGGGGGACGGCACTTTCTTATAGAGCCGGTCGCGTTTCTTTGGCCCCTCAAAGGAGGCTCTCACCATGGACAATATCGTCGTCGAACGCAGCGCTTTCGTCGGGCTCGTCACCTCCGCCGTCGAGGCATACAACCGAGAGACGAACGGCTTCTTGGTCGGGAACCGCGGGACCCGGATCATGCGGCAGCGTCCCCGCGAGGTGACGGTCCTGCGCGCGGCGTATCCGCTTCAGACGGAGGACCGCAAGCCGAACTGGGTGAGCCACGGGAACGAGAAGGCGGCCAAACGGGCCCGCGGGGCGATCGAGAACCTTGACGTCGGCTATGCGGTGCTCGGCGGCTTCCACTCCCACACCGGCGAGGATGGCGCCGCGAGCCTCTCGCGGACGGATCTCGATTACGTCGCGGACGAGCTGCGGCGCATCTCGCGTGGCCGACCGGCTGAACGCGTCCAGTGGCTCGAGGTCGTCCTCGCGCTGAAGCGCCGGGAGTGGTCCCGGAACCATGAACTCGGTTGGACGACCCGGGCGTACCGCCGGAAGCTCGGCTGCACGGTCGCCCTCGACCCGACCCACGGATACGACATGACGATCGGAGGATTCTGGGTCGAAGGCGAGCCGGACGGCGAACCGGGCCGCTGGGACGTCGTCGGCACGAGCGAGGCGCGATTGCTGCTACCTTGGAACCAGTGACTTCGGCCGACTAGCGGGTCGCGGGCGGCTGTTGGCCCCCCGGCGGTTGACCGGACCACCCGCGGCGGCCAAGGCGGCTGCTGAGGAGCTCCTGCACCTGGGCCGGACGGGCAATCATGTCGAGGTTCATTGTATCGTCCCCTGTGTCGACGACGATCGTCCCGATCCGTAGAATCCGCTGCCCGAACGTCTGTTTCATATCGACCCGCTCGAGCTGGGTATAGGGAATCATCACCGTGTTCTTGTTCAAGATTCCGTCCTCGCGAATGATCTTGTTGTCCGTGATGACGTACCGGGTCGTCTTGCGCTTCAGCTCCGCCAGGATGAACGCGACGAGGGCGATGAACAGGAAGAACGCGCCGAGGATCGTACTCGCCGACAAGCTGCCCACGGTCGGGTTGACCATCGACGAGAAGCGCCACGGGAGTTGGAGGAAGAGCGCCCCGGCGATGATCAAGGCCAGGACCATCAACGACCACCATCGGAGGGAGATGAGCCGGGTCGGTCGCGTCACCAGCAACGTCTGCTCGCCCGAATAGGACATGGTCTGGCCGTCCGCGGCGCTCATCCGGAGAGGTCGATAAAATGGTTTCGACCGGATTCCGAAGCGGTCTGAGGGCGAATCCGGTTCGACAGAAGAAAGTTCTTATCGTCAGGACCGGCTGACCACCGCCCGCCCATGACGGTCCTGTTCGGGACGCTCGGGTGGAGGCCACAGAGCCTCCTGCCCTCGATCCGGTCGAGCGAGAACCTCGAGCGGGTGGTGTTCTACCACAGCGACCACGCGAAGAGTCGGGAGGCGCGGGCGAAGGTGATGGAATTCTGCCGGTCGCTCGGCGTGGCCGCGAGCGCGGTCGAGGTGAGCGACGCGTTCGACCTGTTGCACGTCGCCGGGCAGATCCGTGCGGATGTCCGGAAGGAACGCCTCGCCGGCTCGGACCTCCGGTTCAACATTGCCGGCGGGACGCGGCTCATGAGCAGCGCGGCGCTGCTCGTCTGCATCCTCGAGGGCATCCCGGCGACGTACGTCCACGACGAGACGTACCAGGAGATCCCACTCCCGCTCTTGCGGATCAGTTATGGCGCGGGGCTCACCGCGAAACAACGAGAGGTGCTCTCCTTCCTCGTGCGCAACCGCGACAAGGACTTCACGGAGACCGCCCTCGCGAAGGCGCTCGGCGTCCACAAAGCGACGATGAACCATCACGTGAGGGAACTCGAGGCGAAACGGGCGGTCGCCCGCCTCCGCGACCCGACGGACGCCCGACGACTGATCGTGAAGCCGGCGCCCGGGATGGAACTGCTCGTCGGGTGAGACGGTGGCCCACCGGACGCTGATCGTGACGATGGGGTTTGACGAACGTCACGTGCTCCCTTCATTGCGGCTCCTGCCGTACGACCGCCTCGTCCTCGTCGCCGGGCGAGAGACGATCCGCTCCGCCGCGTTCCGACGCCTTCGAGCGCTCGAACCGGCGCTTCGGACGGTACGTGTCGATCCGTTCGATCTGATGAGCGCCTTGGAATCGATCCGCGAGACGATTCGTTCGGCGGCGACGGACGGCTCGGTGCGCATCAGCGCGAGCGGGGGGACGAAAATCCTCACGAATGCGGCGATCCTCGCGGCGTTCCAAGAAGGCGTGGAGGCGTGGTACTGCGACCCCGACCCGGTTCGATTGCCGGTTCTGCAAGGGGTCGTCTTGGATGCCGTGTTCTCGCCCGCCGAGCGTGCGATCGCTCGAGCGCTCCACGGTCCCAGTCCGCATGACCGACTCGTGTCCGCAGTTGCCAGCCAAGGATTCGCGCGTCGGACCGTCCTCGGTGCCCTCCAATCGCTGGTCGGGAAGGGCCTCGTGGAAATCGGCCGGGACGGGAGCCTGGTTTGGGTCCGACCGTCTCCCCGATTCGCCCTGTTCCGCGACCACCTTCGGCAAGTTCCCAAAAAGGGCTAAGAGGGCGGAGCCGTTGCGGCATCGACGGAGTGCGATGGTACAAGTCCGCGTCGAGATTCGGCTGAAGAAGGGCGTCACCGATCCCGAAGGGGACAACGTTCAGAAGGCCCTCAATCTCCTCGGATTCAAAGGGGTCCAGAGCGTCCGCAGCTCGAAACTTTTCCTTATCGACCTGAAGACCAAAGACGCTCGAGCCGCGCGCAAGGAAGTCGAGGAGATGTGCCGTCGTCTCCTCGCGAATCCCGTGATCCACGACTACGCGATCGACGTCGAGAAGTAAGACTCCCGCAGGCGGCCGGCACGGGAGGGAGGTTCAGGCGTACCCGCGGATCCGTTCGCGGCGCACCGGCTCCTGCAGGTGATCGGCCGACATGAGCGTCGACTTCTTCACCTCGCGCTCCGCCGCGTGGGTGAAGTCCGCCATCGTGATCCGATGACGCTTCCCGCGACGGAGGGACGTCCGCATCGCCTGGCGCACGACGTTCAGAATGGAACCGCCGCTCATCACGTACTTCTTCGCGAGCGTCCCGAAGTCCACGTCCTTGCCCAGTGGGGCCTCTTTGGGAACCAGGCGGGCGTAGATCTTCTCTCGCAGGTCCGCGTCGGGAATCGGGAACTCGACGGCGATGTCGACGCGCCGGTCCAAAGCTCGGTCCATCACCTTCGCGAGGTTCGTCGCGAGGACGATGACGCCCGGATAGCTCTCCATCTGGGCCAGTAACACGTTCACGTCGCGGTTCATCCACGGAGTCGCCATCACGCCTCGTCGCTGGAAAACGGCGTCCGCCTCGTCGAAGAAGAGGACGGCCCCTGCCTCGAGCGCGCTATGGAAGACGTGCTCGATGTTCTTCTCCGTCTCGCCGACCCACATGTTCTCCAGTTGCGCGTAATTGACCACATGAAGCGGCCGTCCGAGTTCGCTCGCAATCGCCTCGGCCGCCATCGTCTTGCCGGTCCCGGGCGGGCCCGCGAAGAGCAGGCTCAGCCCCTTCGTCTTCTTCATCACCTTCTTGAGGCCCCAGCGGCGGTACATGAGGCCTTTGTGCCGCAGTTCCGTCAAGGCGTCGAGCAAGCCCTCCCGTGTCGGCTCCGCGAGGACGAGGTCCCCCATCGTGAAGCGAGGCGCGACGACCTGCGCGACGGGCCGCGGGGGCTCATGGACGTGCGATTCGGCCGGCTCGCGCTCGTCCTCCGCCTGGTACACCTCGACGCCGGCGTCGAGGAGCCGGATGATCCGACGAACGTCGTCTCGGGAAACGTGGCGGCACGATTCGCGGATGCGCCCACACTTCGGGCACTTCACGATCCATTCGTCCCGGTCTTTTTTCCCCATCCTCGTTCCCCCGAGGCGCCTCGGCCGATGATGGCCCGACAGGCGTGCAGCGCAGAGATTCGCGGAGCTATTTAAACATCGCCGGGCGGACTCCAGATCGGACCTTGCGAGCGATTGCCGAAGGGCTCGATCATCGTGAACCGCGCGTCCGGCCCGTGTTCCCGGGCTCCGGTGCGATGTCAGAAGTCGATTCCCGGGTCGCGGCGCTTCCACGCCACGAGGGGAACTCGCGGGCCATCTGAACCGCGAGGTCGAAGTTGTGGGCCGAGACCTCCTCGATGTTCACCCCGAGCGGCACGGGCGGCCGCGATTGGGCCGCGGCCGCGTGGAGATGCGACCACAGGGTGTGTGCGACCTCGAGCGACGCCCGTCCGGAGGCGCCTCCAGATGGAAGGAGGGCTTCTTCGGTCCTCGGCGACACGGTGGCTCCCAACCACACGAGGAACTCGATGTCTTGGTAGTCCGAGACCGGCGCAAAGCTCAACAGGACCGTCGCCGGTTTCAGGTTCTGGGAGGAACATCGCCTCCCATACGCCCGGAGGACCGTCGCCATTGGCTCTGCTTCGAAGAGGACCTGGGTCGTGAAGAAGTCACATCCCGCGTGCGTCTTCTCGACGAGACGATCGACCTCGTGATCGCGTTCCGCGATCGTGATGTTCCCGAGGGCGATGTCGTCTCGCCCCTTCGTCACCGTGCGCAGGATACGGTTCGCCTCGACGACGGTTGGCCCAGAATAGCGGACGCGGCTGCTATTCCCTCCGACCAAGACGAAGTTCCGGAACCCGTGGTCTTCGACCGATTCGCGGATCCAATGTCGAAGGACCGACTCCGACGGGACGTGAGCAACGACCTTGTTCACGATCGGTTCGACCCCGAGGTCCCCCAACTGCGCCGCGAAATCGCTCGGATCGAGATCGCGGTAGAACGGTTGGCCGGCATGGTTCTCCTCGAGGACCTCCGGGATGTTCACTCCGTTCAAGTTCTCGAGGGAGCGGACCGACTCTCGGACCCGTTCGACGAATGCGTTCACCGCTTTCTCGCTTACCCGCCTCCCGGGCGGGACGATTTCGAGGACGACGGGCGTGGACGCGAGCGCCTCGCGGAATGGCCGACCCATGCAGGCCCGCATGGACACGCGGAGATACTTGAACGTTCTCCGTCTCCCGCGGCCCGACCGTTCGTTTCTCCCCGACGAAACGAGAAGCATAATGTATCGCCGGCGATTGTCCGAATCGAGGCGAAGGGTTGGGCGATCGAATCCGGCGGCGGGCCCTCCCGTTCGCGCTCCACGACGTCGCCTTGCGGGATGCGTCGATCAAGGACCTCGCCGAGATCAGCGAGCGGATGGGCCTGGCCCTGAGCACCGACGAGATGCGGCGCATCCAGGAATATTTCCGAAACGTCGGCCGCGACCCGACCGAGGTGGAGCTCCAGAGTCTCGGACAGGCCTGGTCGGAGCACTGTTGCTACAAATCCTCCAAGGTGTTCCTCAAGGAATTCATCTTCCCCGTTCAGGCCCCGTACGTGATCGACCGCGGGGACGCCGGGGTCGTCGAATTCGACGAGGACCACGCCTACGCGTTGCGGATCGAGAGTCACAATCATCCGTCCGCGATCGAGCCTTACGGCGGCGCGAACACGGGCATCGGCGGCATCCTGCGCGACGTCCTCGCGATGGGCGCGCAACCGATCGCCCTCGCGGACCCGCTCCACTTCGGCCCGCTCGACTATCCGATGGACAAGTTGCCCCGCGGGGCCAGGCACCCGAAGTACCTGTTCGGCGGCGTCGTCGCGGGCATCCGCGACTACGGGAACCGGGTCGGCATCCCGACCGTGGCCGGTTGCATCATCTTCGACGAGGGCTACCTCGGCAACATCGTCGTCAATGTCGCGTGTGTCGGCTTCGGGAAGAAGTCCCAGATCGTGCGGAACCGCGTGGCGTCGGAGAAGGACGTGTTCATCCTCGCGGGAGGCCGCACGGGTCGCGACGGCATTCACGGCGTGACGTACGCGAGTGTCGATCTGACGGACAAGGCCGTGCAGGGCTGGGAGGCAGGGGCGGTCCAGCTGGGCGATCCGATTCTCAAGGAGCCTCTCATCCACGCGTGCGTCGAATCGGCCGAGGCGGGGCTGCTCGATGGCCTGAAAGACCTCGGCGGCGGCGGTCTCTCGTGCGTGATCGGTGAGATGGCTCTCGCGGGAGGATTCGGCTCCGAGGTCGACCTTGAAAGAGTTCCCCTCAAGGAGGAAGGCCTCGCGCCGTGGGAGATCTGGGTCTCCGAAAGCCAGGAGCGAATGATGCTCGCGGTGCGCCCGGAGAACGTCGACGCGGTCCTCCGGATTTTCAACCTGTACGACCTGCCCGCGACCGTCATCGGTCGCGTGATCCGGGAGAAGGTGTGTCGCGTCCGCTATCGGGGGACGGTCGTCCTCGAGTTGGATCTCCCGTTCTACACGGGCGGCCCGGAATATTCACGTCCGTACAAGGCGCCGGCCACCCTCCCGAGCCAGGACCTCCGGCTTCCGCGAGAGCCGCAAGACTATCGCTCGACGATCCTCAAGCTCCTGGCCTCTCCGAACATCGCTTCGAAGGAGTACGTGATCCGTCAGTACGATCACGAGGTCCGCGCCTCGACCGTGCTGAAGCCGCTCCAGGGCGTCATCGGGAAGGCGGCCCACGGCGACGCATCCGTGGTTCGCCCTCGAATCGATTCGTGGCGGGCGCTCGCCATCTCGGTCGCATCGACGCCGCAATTCACCGCGATTGACCCGTATCGCGGCGGAGCGACGGCCGTGGATGAGGTGTGCCGGAACCTGGTGGCGGTCGGAGCGAGCCCTCATTCGCTGACGAACTGCCTGAACTTTGGGAATCCGGAGAAGCCGGATCGCCTATGGTCCTTCCGCGAAGCGGTGCGAGGCATCGGGAGCAGCGCGAAGGCCCTCGGGATCCCGATTCCATCCGGGAACGTATCGTTCTACAACGAATCGAGTCGTGGACCGTGCCCGCCGACGCCGGTCGTCCTCGGCGTCGGAATCGTTGAGGACCTGCGGCACTGCGTGACGTCCGATTTCAAGCACGCAGGCGATCCGGTGGTCCTAGTCGGCTCAACGCACGCCGAGCTCGGTGGGTCCGAGTACCTGCGCCTTCGGGGCGGCACCGCACCCGTGCCGTCCGTGGACTCGATGGGTCTGCGGGCGTCGATGGACCACCTTCTGCGGGCGATCCGCGCAGGGACGGTGGCCGCGGCCCACGATCTCAGCCACGGCGGCCTCGCGGTGGCGGCCGCGGAGATGTGCCTCGGAGGCGACCTCGGCGCGAATCTCAAGACGACCGCGATGGATCCGATGCGATGGGATGTGCAGCTCTTCTCCGAATCGAACGGCCGGTGGCTGCTCGAGGTCACCAAAGACCGATACGAGGCCTTCACCCACTTGATGGAAGGAATCCCGACGACGTATCTGGGCACGACCGGCGGCCGTTCGTTGGACCTCGCGCGAGGCCGGCAGTGGACGTCCCTCGCGGTCCCCGTGATGCGGAAGGTCTGGACCGAGACGATCCCGAGACAGGTGGTTGTCTCGTGAAGCGCTCGGGCATCCGCGTGGCCGTCGTCTACATCGAAGGGACGAACTGCGAGGACGAGTCGGTGGCCTATTTCCGCCATCTGGGCGCGCAAGCCGAGAAGGTCCATCTGAAGCAGCTGACGGGCGACGCGCCCGCGGAGTTGCGTCGCGACCTCGACGATTACGATATTCTGATGATCCCGGGCGGGTTCGCGGCGGGCGATTACGTCCGGGCGGGGACGATCTTCGCCGCACGCTTGCGCTCGCGGTTGTCGAACGACCTCGTCGGATTCGTGAAGGCGGGCAAGCCCGTGTTCGGCGTGTGCAACGGCTTCCAGGTCCTGGTCGAAGCGGGTCTCCTGCCGGCCCTGAGCGGCGTCATGACGGACGAGCCGGAGGCGGTCCTCGCGACGAACGACTCGAGCCACTACGAGTGTCGACCCAGCCTCCTACGGATGGAGAACGGCGGTTCCTGCGCGTTCACCCGGACCTTGAAGAAAGGCGAGGTCGTCACGTTCATCTCGGCCCACGCCGAGGGCAAGCTCCTGTTCCCGGCCGACCGCGTGAAACGGATGTTGAAGGAGCTCGTCGAGAACGATCAGGTTGTCTTCCGTTTCGTCGACGACCGCGGGAAGTACGCCGGATATCCTTGGAACCCCAGCGGGACCACGTTCAACATCGCCGCGCTCTGCAACCGCGAAGGCAACGTCTTCGGCGTGCAGCCGCATCCCGAGCGCTGTTTCTTCCGGCACCTGCATCCTGATTGGACCCGGCGCGACGGCGGCGATCCGACCTACGGGGACGGGAAGACGCTTTTCGACGGCGTGTTGAAGTACGTCGAGAAACGGTTCTAGGTTCCGCATTAGCCGATGCAATTTGCGACCCAGCGGTGACGGGTGGCACCGATGACATTCCGAAGAGGGCCGGCAGGACGGAATACGGTGAGTGGCTGCCTGGAGCCGCTTCAGAGGCTCACGATGAGTTCGACGATGTCGCCGTCCTTCAGTCCGAGAGAACCGCGGAGGTAGTGTTTCGAGATGACCTCGAGGACGTCCGTATGGTGCGTGCGGATCGGCATGATCACCGCGCAGTCGACGTGGCCAACGGTCGCGAGGAAGCATTTCGCGCCGCCGAAAGTGCGACCCGCGGCGTCGAAGCCTGCGATCTCGATGCCCGGACTGTCTTGGAGGATCTGCAATTTCGCAAGATCCGGGCCCCCGATCTTGAGGTTCAACGTGCCCTCGTACGGCTCGAACCAGAGCTTCTTGCGGAACTGGTCCTTGTAGCCTTTCTGGCGCATGTAGAACGCGCCCTCGCGGAGGCCGCTCGTGACGGCCCCGGAAATCGTCACGGTCTCTTTGACCTCGAAGATCCGCTGGTAGTCCGCATACTCCTTCCGCAAGATCTCTCCGCCGCGGGGCGTGAGCCGGATCCGCTGGCGACGCGTCGCGAGGTCGCGGGCGACGAGCCCTTCGCGGATCAGCTCGAGGATCCGCTGGGATGCGCTCTGCTGGCTCACGCCGATGAGCTTGCCGAGTTCCCCGGAGGACAGGTTCACGTACTCCTTTGTCCCGCCGAGGAGCGCGATGGCCTTCAGCGTCTCGACGTGATACGGCTTCAACCGGGCGGGGGAGGACCGATGCGCGCTTATTCCTTTCCCAGCGTCACAGCCCCTCTGCGACGAGATGGTTGCGCGATCGGAGGAAGACGCGCGGAATGCCCGCGGCCTTCAATCGGTCGAGGAGCGGCTGGTCGTTCGTGACCACGACCGCATGGTGCTCCGCGGCGAGGTCGAGAAGCGCATCGTCGGCGGATCCGTGGCCTTCGATAAGCCGGTAGTTCTTCGCGAGGCGCTGCGCGGCCCGCGCATCCCGGTCGTGGTCCGCCAGCAGGTCGAGCTCGGCGAGGACCGGCGTCGGGACCGCCACCTCGACGTCCCCGAGGACGCGGTGGAGCTCCGCATCAAGATGGACTTGGAATTGGAACGGCATGAGGATCGCGTTCGCGTCGAGGAGGACGAGTCGAGGCACCGTTTTCGTCCATCGATGCTGAACTATATGGCCTTGCACTGAGAATTGTCCGGTCGATTTTAAATACGCATCAATACATAGTGTCGCTATGTAAGTAGCGAGACGATAATGGCTACGAACAAGGCAAGGGAACACATGATGCGGATAACGGCGGCGGTGTTCGTCGCGTTGGCGGTGCTGGTCGTCCCCCTCGGCCTGGCCGCGACGGCGAGCGCCGCGACGACGGTCACGAACCGAAACGTCACGCCGAGTGTCATCGGCCCCATACCGACGGATCGGTTCGGTGGCGGGATGATGGTCGGCGTGCGGGCGGGGCAGACGACCTTTGGTGTCTTCTATGGAACGAGCGACCATCCGAACAATGTCGTGATCTTCGCAGAAGAGACGCGGATCCTCGGCGGTGCGGAGATCGTGGACGGGTCCGGCCAGCGTCTCGCGACCCGAGGCATCCCGGTCCAGACGGTCCTCGCGCAGAGCCTGAACCGCTTCATTGAATTCAACACGACGAACGCCAGCGCGGGCATCAACCTCGTCCCGGATTACACCGGGCTGGCGGTCAACATTCCCGTCAAGACGCTCAACCTAAACACGGCCGGTTGGACACTGAGCCACATGGAATCCACGACGACGGGCAACGTGACGACGATCGACCTGAATGTCACCGCCACGGACCTCCGGTACACATGGGTGTCGCCGCTGTACAACAGCTCGGCCCAGATCGGCGATGGGATGCTCAACACGCTCGCCTTCGACTTCCACCT
>Ga0209761_1000519_pt1 | contig 23618 bp, 26 predicted proteins | sample GraSoi013_1_40cm_4_FD_185818 | JGI IMG/M metagenome (GOLD analysis project Ga0209761, IMG submission 185818) | Grasslands soil microbial communities from the Angelo Coastal Reserve, California, USA - Sample 09_25_2013_1_40cm (SPAdes) (version 2) | ecosystem: Environmental > Terrestrial > Soil >...
CGCATGTCCCCGCTCCAAGTTCTAGGGACAATCTCGAGTTTTCGAGAAGATCGTTGATGTATAGGTCGGCTTCGTAGTAGTAGAAGTAGTGTGGAAAACTCTTGTTTGCGACTGTCTAGTCCCACTTTTCGGCTCCAGAATCCCAATACTTCCGAGGAAAATAGGCCAAAGCGATCCACCTAGATCTTTGCTATAGGGTCCCACTCGTCCCGGAGGATACCATAGACGAAGCAGTCCCGCCAGTCCCCTTGAACCATCACGCTCTTCCGAAAGTGAGCTTCCCGTCTCATGCCGAGCTTCTCAAGGACACGAACGGAAGCAGAGTTCTCAGTGTCGCACCAAGCCCAGATTCTGAGGAGCTTCAATTGGTCAAAGCCGAATGAGAGGAGGGCTCTGCCAACCTCAGTAGCGTACCCCTTGCCCCAAGACCCTCTACCGAGAAAGTATCCAATGTATGCCTGCCCGATAATCCTCGCAAGATCCTCTCTGCTACCCGGGTCCGTGACACGACATACACAGTCTCCCACGAGCGTTCCGCTTTCTTTCAGAGTAACCGCGAACCGAAAATACCGACGCGGCTTGAAGCCTCGCCCCGCGAGAGCCCTCTGCACTAGATCCCTAATGCCCTTCTGACTCACTACTCCATTCGGCATGTACCGCGTAACCTCAGGATCGGACCAGTAACTATGCAGTGAACCCGTGTCTGACTCCTCGATCTCTCTCAAGACAAGACGCGGTGTCGTGAGTCGGACGCTGTCGAAAGTGGGTTCTGCAATCATAGGTTATGAAGGGAGGGGCTGGACCCGAAGAACTTCCTGTATATACTCGGGCTTTTCTCGGTTCTACCGAAGAGTCAGAAACGGTTCTATCTCCCTTTCTAAGAACGGTCGTACTCGTTCTTGAGGAGACCCAGGACCACCGTGTCGTGGAACGAGTTGTCGAAGAAGACGTTCTCTCGCAATCTCCCTTCCTCCTTGAATCCCATCTTCTCTGCGAGGGCTAGGCTGGCCTTGTTCTCAGCATAGGTCCACCAGCCTACCCGATGAAGGTTCAACTGCTCGAAGGCCTCTTTCAAGAGGAGACTGACTATTTCAGTCCCGTATCCCTTTCGCCAACGATCCTTCTCTCCTATAGCTAGTCCAATGTCAGCGCTCGTATACCTTTTGGCCCAACTGCTGTAGGATATCGAACACCATCCGATCAGTTTCTCACTCGATTTTTCCTCAATGCCAAACCTTCGCGTTGTCGCGTCCTCGCCCTTCAGGTTCTTTTCAAGCTCAGCGGCCAAGGCTTCCATTGAGATCGCGTGATCAGGCTGGGACCTTGCCAGTCTCATGACCTCCTCATCATTCTGCCACTTGTGAATCAATTTGAGATCGTCTCTCTCAAGAGCTCGGAGGACAACCCATTTCCCAGTGAGCATCTCGTCAGCCTTCGAGGTGGAAAGTGAACATCGGCTAATAGTCTTCTCTCACAAAGATTTGCGACAGTTCTATTCTTAGTTGGTTCATCGTCTCTGAAGATACTTCGCTACAGTCTTCCATGTAAAAGAGTCGAGATTCCGGTTGAACGCCGCGCCAGGATATACCCAGACGTAGTCCTGTAGTTCGTCATGGTCGAGCTTCACCTGTTGGTCACCGACCTTGCAGAAGAAGTCGAAGAAGATGAAATGCTTCTTCTTCCAGAACTCCTTGGCAAAGATCGCCTCCTGCATAAGAAGGAACTCGACAACCTCCACATCAAGCCCGACCTCCTCCCTGACCTCGCGCATCACCGCCTCCTTCATAGTCTCCCCGACTTCAATGTGTCCGCCCGGGAGTGTGTACTTGTTGAACCATTTGTGCGACTTGGCCAGTAGTATCTTCCCTTCCGGGTTCACAATCAACGCGCCAACGGTTGGTTCAGGATAGACTTGTTCCTGAGAAGCACGCTGCTCGACTGCTGACGACATCGCCTCCTACGCCTCCAATCAGACACAGTTAGAGCTTTTCCACGGAGAGCCATTCGACGGACCGTCCAGGACTCGGGAGAGAATTTCGCAATCATAATAAACTGGGCTTTTCGCCCGGTTGCACCGCGACACATGTCGAGCCAAACGCCCAGCCCTTTCATAGTTGAGGTGGAGAATGCCTGGAAGGTCTACCAGACAGGCTCCGTCAGAGTTGAAGCACTAAGGGGCGTCAACATGGGAGTAAGGCGGGGCGAGATGATCGCGGTCATGGGACCCTCAGGCTGCGGCAAGACAACCCTACTCAACTGCTTCTCAGGCCTCGACGAGCTCTCAAAAGGCAAGGTGACTGTTGAGGGGGTGGACTTGGCCAAGATGTCTGATGATCAGAAGTCCGAGTTTCGGGCTAAGAGGATGGGTTTCATCTTTCAAGCCTACAACCTGCTCCCGGTCCTCACCGCGCAGGAGAACGTTGAACTCCCATTACTGCTAGCTGGCGTCTCCGAGTCGGAGGCTCACGCCACAAGCCTGGACGTGCTGAAGATGGTTGGCCTGGGCGAATGGAGGTCGCATAAGCCGATGGAGCTCAGCGGCGGACAACAGCAGCGGGTTACTATCGCGCGGGCGTTGGTGAACAAGCCGGCTATTGTATGGGCTGATGAGCCGACCGGAAATTTGGACTCGGAGAATTCTCAGGAGATCATCAAGCTTCTACGCAGCCTGAACCAGCAGTACGGCCTGACCCTGGTCTTGGTCAGTCATGATCCTCAGATTGCTCAGCAGACGGACCGGATTATTCACATGCGGAACGGCCAGATCGAGAGAGAAGTCAAACCCGCGATCACAGCTAGTTAGTGCGGAGAGGCTGTGCGTGTGAGCGCGTCTCGTTCGAGATCCATCCTCGTGGGTCTTACAGTTCTTGTTCTGATAATCGCGCTCGGAGAACTTCTAGCCCTCATTCTAGATTACCAGAACAACATCTACCTGCAACAATACGTCGCGAATAACAGCTCACTACTCTACAAACAAATCATTGGCCTTGTCCTTGCCGCCACAGGCTGCGCTTTCCTCGCCTACAAGGCATCGACCGCAAAACCCGCAGGAAGGCTTGGACGTGTATCACTTCGACTGAGGTCAGTGTCACCGCTGATTGCGGGATTCATTGCGCTGATCTTCTGGATCACCATCTTCAGCCCGCTCTCCGGCGGCTCATTGACGAGTCTCGAGGCCTATGGTGTCGGCGTGCTCGCCCTCATCACCCTCGGTATGATGTCGAGAGACAGAATCACAGTCAAGATGAGTCTCAGAAACTTCACCCGTAGAAAGACCAACATGGCTATCGTCATCGCAGGGCTAATGATCGGCACCGCAATGATATCCGGATCTCTCGTCACGGGAGACACTCTCAGCAACCTGTTCACAAGGGGCGCTTACAACGGCTATGGCTACGCCGACGAAGTCGTCTACACTCAGACCACAACCGGATTCCAATTCTTCAACACTAGTATCGCCCACAGGCTCTATCAGGACCTCTCCAGTAGCTCAACTTCTAGCCCATACCTTCGAGGCGTTACGCCCGAGATTCTGAGTGCTGTCACTGCGGTCGACATGGCCAATGGTGTCATTCAATCCCAAGTCACACTAATCGGGACTTACAGCAATGCATCTCAGGTTCTCGGCGACTTTCACGCAAGTGACGGATCCGTAATCCAATCCAGCATCTCAGACAATCAGGCAATTATTAACGACAGAGCCGCGCGAGACCTTAACGCCACAGTTGGGGATCAGCTGAAGATACTCTTACCCGCGAACCGGACATTGTCCGTTTCGGTTGGCATCGTTGGTATCGCCGTCTCTGATGCGAGGGGCGATTTCTCTCAGGGAGACAATATCTTCGTATCCATGAACATCGCCCAAATCCTCACAGTCCATCCAGGCTCGGTGAACTATGTTGCGATAACAAACACTGGCGGACTGCGCGGCTCCATCCAGTACACGTCCACTGTAGGATTAGTAGCCAACCAGACGCTCAACAGCATCCAGAATCCCCCACCAGGCTTCGCTTGCAAGACCAGCCCCAACACGCCCGGTAACTCTACGACATTTCTCTGCGCCTACGGAGCGAAGATGGCCTCAGTCAACAGCGCCACTACTGGGGCTCAGAGCCTATCGAATCTATTCTCCGTTCTCAGTACTATCACAATCCTAGCGGGCGTTGTGCTGATCATTAACATGTTCATCATGCTGGCCGAAGAGCGCAAGTCAGAGATGGGCATGGCCCGCGCTGTGGGCATGAAGAGAGGTCAGCTGACCAAGCTGTTTCTCTTCGAAGGAACCCTCTATGCTGCCGGCGCTTCTCTAATCGGAATCTTCGTCGGCATCGGAGTAGCATACGGGATACTCTACGCATTCGGAAAAATTATCAGCAATTTCTTCCCTGTTAGTCTCGCTCAAGTGCTTGACAGTTTCACGTTCACTCCAACCAGCCTCTTCACGGCCTTTACGGAAGGTCTCTTCATCACCTATCTCACCATCCTGTTGACCTCATGGCGGGTCAGCAGACTCAACATCATCCGAGCAGTCAGAGACATTCCAGAGCCTCCCAAGGGAGTCAGAACGTATACGAAGCTCTTCTTCGTCGGGATTGCATTGGCCATAATCGGCGTCATCATCTTCCAAGCCTCATTTGCCGCTAAATCTGCGATCGAAGCACTTGTAGGGCCGAGCCTCGTAATCTTCGGCGCAGGACTGGTCCTTGCCAGGTTTCTCCTGAACCGCTACGCCTTCACCATCACTGGCATAGCACTTCTTGTCCAGTGGGGGGTTCCCACCTTCTCCTTCAATAGCAGCATCATCCAGAACTACAGTTTTGGGCCGGAGATCCTCATCGTCGGTGGAATGTTCATGGTGACGGGCGCCATCCTTCTTGCGCTCTACAACACGGACACGATTCTGAGGATACTTCATGTCTTCTATCGCGGCAGGAAGAGGCTGACTGTCATCTTCAAGACAGCACTCTCTTATCCGGGCAACAAGAGGTTCAGAACCGGAGCCACCGTAGCCATGTTCGCCCTAGTATTACTCTCGGTGACGACGATCGCATTTCTCACTGCAGAACAAAGTGCCGCACTCGACAAAATAGTTGCGCAGCAGTCGGGCGGATATGACATCGTAGCCTCGACATTAGTAAACGTCACTAACCTAGCTACTCAATTGAGTACCGATCCCAGTCTGACTGAGAATGTAGCCGCTGTAATTTCGTTCAACACAACAGAGGTCATCGTTCGTGACATAACCTCTGGACAGGATCTTGGTCCGGTGTTAGCAGTGGGAGCTGATCCAAACGCTCCTCCCCCGAGCAATTTCTTCACTAGCAACACGTTCGAAATGGTACAGGTGGCAAGTAATTACAAGACGCCAACGGATGTGTGGAGCGCCGTCACTGCCAACTCCTCTAATGTAGTCTGGGCTTCTGGGCAGGTAAACACGCGCGGGCCTCCGACTACGACTCAAACCGCAGCGGCAGGAGATCAGCTCCAACTCTACTGGTCACCAGACCAGAAGACGATACTCACTGTCAAAGTTACGGTTGCAGGCGTAATGAGCAGTTTCTTGTTCAGTGGGGGAGTCGTAGGTACAAGTCAACTGCTCTGGGACAGCTTCCACGTCGGATCGGGACAGTTTGGATTGGTGAGGGTCGTCACCGGCGCCGACGCTACCTCTGTTGCGAATACCATGAAGAGAGATTTCGCTGGACTGGGCATGTCGACCACCGTCATAGCTGTCGTAATCGGCCAGTTCATACAGATCGGCCAATCGTTTCTCGGAGTCTTCGAGGCCTTCCTCGCTCTTGGTTTGGTGGTAGGAATTGCAGGTCTGGGAATAATATCGATAAGATCCGTTGTCGAGCGGCGGAAGGAAATCGGTGTACTCCGCGCGATAGGCTTCAGGAAGAGAATGATACTCGCCTCCTTCCTGCTCGAAAACAGCTACGTAGCGCTCCTCGGAATAATGATCGGAATAATCCTCGGAATAGACCTGGGCTATGCTATTGCAACGAGCCCTGGGTCCGGAGTCAGCTTCGTCATCCCATGGCTATCCCTTCTCGAAATAATCGGCTTCAGCTACGGGCTGGCAGTACTAACCACTGTGAGTTCCAGTCGACGTGCGGCCCGGATTCCACCAGCAGAAGCACTAAGGTACACAGAATGAAACCTGATTAGCTACCGTGAAGAGTTGAGTGCGATGAAACCAATAGGACTGGATTGGCTCCTGGAGCGGGAAGACCCTCCTATTCGATTCTTTGCTCTTCGTGACATTCTTGGAAAATCTCCCAAGGGCAGAGAAGTCCTGGAGGTTCAAGAGGAGATCAGAAAATATTCTCCTGTACGAAAGGTTCTCAGGGCTCGGACAGCGGATGGATACTGGCCACCAAAGGAGACCTTCTACACTCCCAAGTGGACGTCAACCGTTTGGCCCTTGATGCTCCTTGGTGAGATGGGGGTCACGCCGGACGAAGGCGTTAAGCGAGCCTGCGAGAAATTTCTAGACCTCCATCAGCTGGACAACGGCGCCTTCACATGTCCCAGCCCTCTGGAGGTGAAGCGCTGGCAAAGGCGGCACCCTGGGAAAAACGCCAAACGCTGGGAGGAGCCTTGCCTCACTGGCAACATGATCCGGACCCTGCTCTTGTTCGGGTATGGACAAGACAGGAGGGTGAAGAAGGCGATCGATTGGATGCCGGAGCACCAACTCGTTGACGGCGGCTGGAACTGCAACTATCCCGAGAAGAAGGTTAAGCACAGCAGCTTCATGTCTACCATCGAGCCGTTATGGGCCTATTCGGAGATTCCACAAACAAAGTGGACGCGTAAAATGAAACGGTCCGTGGAGCAGGGTGCAGAGTTCTTGTTGATGCACCGAGTCTACAAAAGTGACCATCATCACTGGAAGCACAGCCTACCATTCGCCACGAGCCTCCACTTTCCAATGTACTACTATTACGACGCCCTACACGGTCTGAGGGTCCTCGCAAAACTGGGATATGGGGACGATGAGCGGGTTAGGGACGCTGTCCACCTCATCCTATCCAAGCGTTCTCCAGATGGGAAGTGGCTGTTAGAAGGAGACTGGTCTCGCGAGCCGGAGGCCCGAGAGAGGAAGAGAAGGGCGCTGGTCGAGGTTGAAGACCTCTGGAAGCCAAGCAAATGGGTTACCCTGAACTGTTTTAGAGCCCTTACGGCAACTGGAGACATAGACATCTCAAGAAAGTAGTGAGGCCCATCTCAATTGGGGGACAACAGGTTAGCCGAACTAGCCATGGTTCATTCGGAGATCATGGCATGCACTAAGTGCGATCTTCACAAGAGCAGGAAGAATGCTGTTCCGGGAGAGGGTCCCATAGGCGCCAAGATAATGTTCGTAGGCGAGGGCCCGGGCCAGAACGAGGATGAACAGGGCAGACCCTTTGTAGGGGCTGCTGGCAAACTTCTAACAGAACTATTGGGGTCGATTGGGGTAAGCAGATCTGACGTATTCATTACGAACATTGTCAAGTGCAGGCCCCCGAACAACCGCGCGCCAAGAAAGGCTGAGATTGAAGCATGCAACCCATATATGATGTCACAGATCAGACTCGTCAAGCCTCGAATAGTCTGCCCTCTAGGAACTCCAGCGATAGCAACAGTGCTGGGCGAGGAATCCTCGGCCACCAGAGCGCATGGAAAACCTCAGACTAAGGGAAACGTTACAATTCTGCCGATGTATCATCCGGCAGCTGCACTATATGACGCGAGCCTGAAAGAGGTCCTTGCATCAGACTTTAATGTTCTCAAGGACTTATTGAAGGACCCAAGTCCACCCCGTGAACCTGTCCTGGAAGATGGGCGTGAGATGAGGCGAGAGACTCTGGAGAAATGGGTCTAGCAGACCCCAGGGAGACCAAGTATCGATTGATGATGTTCATGTGCGGTCTGTAACCAGTTATTACAATAAGAATGTGGTAGGTGAATGGAAGAGACTTGTTTCCAATCCGTATTGCAGGCTAGAACTCGAAACCACTCTGCACTTTCTCGATAAGTATCTCCCAGGCAAGGGTCTGGTTCTAGATGCGGGTGGGGGTCCAGGAAGGTACGCGATAGAACTTGCCCGAAGGAAACATAAAGTCATTCTCTTGGACATATCCTCTGCCAGCCTAGAATTCGCTAGACGCCAGACGAACCGTGCGGGTTTCGAGGGTGAGATCGAGACAACGAAAGGCTCAGTGGAAGACTTGTCACAGTTTGCTGCCAACAGATTCGACTCGGTACTCTGCCTGGGACCATTATCTCACATAATGACCAAGCGAGAGAGGAGTCGCGCTATACGAGAACTCGTACGAGTTACCAAGAGAAGGGGCATCCTCTGCGTCTCCGTCATTGGCAGACTAGGTGCTATCGTCTCGCACCTTGAGCATCTAAATGAACACATCGCCTATCCTTTCTTCAAAAAGTTCCGGGATGTGGGCGACTATTTTGGACAATACAGATTCACTGCGACTCACACTTTCCTACCAGAGGAGCTGAGAATGACCTTCAAAAACCAGAAGGATTTGCGTGTCTTGGAAACGGTGGGGCTCGAAGGGCTGAGCTCAGGTCAAGAAGAGAAGGTGAATGAACTCGCGAAGAACAGAAAGCTTTGGAAGGCCTGGCTGGATACGCACTACAAGACTTGTACTAATCCTTCGGTGGTTGGCATGAGTGAGCATATGATGATCATTTGCAGAAAACTCTGATAATGGTGAACATAAGGAAAAGCACTCAACGAGCAGGACCAGTTGCGATGGGTTAGATAACTTGTCCAAGAGATCCGAGGATGTAGCTTTACTCAAACGGATGGCTCGTGAACTTGTAGAGACTTGGAGTTCTACATGGAATTCCAAGGACACCAGCGCTGCTTCACAATTCTATTCCAACGCACCTGACCTAGTTTTCTTTGACCTAGGTCCGACTCATCTTGGCTGGGAGCAGTACCGGCAGAGTATTGAAAGGTCATTTTCCACAATAGAGAACCTCGACCTAACATTGAATGACGATTTGAGGCTCGTGGTCGGTGATGGTATGGCATTGACTACTGCTACTGGACATATCTCGTACAGGTTGAAGAACAACGAGAACTTCGAATCGGATATCAGGTTCACGGGCGTATGGGAGAACAAGGGGGGACACTGGCTGTTGATTCATGACCACTGGTCTCGCTCCCGTTGACATTCTGGGTAGAACAAAACTCTAGCGAATTCGTCCCTGAGAGTGGACGTCCAATGCGGTCCTTTAAGATTCAACCCCGGCTCTAGAGTTCCTTCACAGCTTTCATCCAATTCCTCACCGCGAAGCCCTTTCGACCGAGGAGGACTCGGGAGGGAGTGTTGTTGGGGTTCAGACCTGTGTATAGCATGTTGCAACTGTGTTGCGTCGCCCAGTTCTCCACCTTGAACAGCAGTGAGCTTCCGATGCCTCTTCTTCGGAATTCCGGCAGGACGGCGACGTAATCAAGCCAGAGAATTTTCTTCTCCCCATCAGCGAAAGACACTGGCTGACTGAGAATGTAGCCGACAACCTCGCCGTCAACTAGTGCAGCAAAACTGCTTTTCGTACTGACGTAGTAATCAAAGTATGCGGGTTGGATCCCTGACGGTACTTCATCCCTTTCGCGTGTTCGTTTCAGGTACTGACGATACTCATCTAGAACGAATTCCTCAATTCTCATTACAGTCATGTAGTCGGAGGACCGGAGCCGACGAATCTCCAATCGAACGCTCAAGCCAGTTGAAGCAACTGTGTGCCGAAACTCCGAAATCGGGGACATTGCTGCTCTGGATTAGCCAAGTCTCCCTCCGCGAGCAATGTCACTCTTTGCTGATCTTCGGAAGACTATGGTAACTCTTTCACTCGGGTAGCCGAGAGTCTCCGACACCACCTCCGTAAGAGATTCTGCCAATAGTCGCTTCTGTTTCAATGTGACCTTTGAGTCGAGGAGATCAACCGTGACGGTGGGCAAATCCTCAGCCTCTCTCAGTGAATGGGGTCCCCGCCCTGCTCACGTTCTCAGGCCTGTACTCTATGATGCTCACCACGACTTCCTCCGCAGAGCAGTTTAGAATCTTCACCACCGCTTCCGTCGCTCTCTTCATGAATTCCGACTTCTGAGCCACCGAGTGTCTACCCTCAATAGGATGGATCTCAATAGATACTCTGTTGGTCATGCTAAGTCGACATCACTAAGCTCGATTCCAGATTTCGGACATGATTGAGAGTTACAACGGCTCAGTCGCCCCTTCCGTGAGGCTAGTATCCACCTTCTTGATTGATCAGCTCTATTGTGGTCTATGGAACGGCGTACTTTATCGTCCAATAGAACCTTCCCTCCCAGACGTCAAGGTCTTTTGACCTTGGTTCAAAGAGCACCTTCAACGAGTGACGATCGTAGTAGTTCTTGATTACTTTGTGCGTGGTGCCGTTCCGCAGAGTTCTGAGCTTGAACGTGTCTTCTCTGCCTTCCTCCTCCAAGAGTTCTCCGCCGAGGCCTGGCACATAGACATTATCAGCCATGAAGACTATGCTGTTCCTGGACAACTTACTGTGCAGACCTGATAGGAAATCTGTAAGCTTTGATTTCGGTACATGCGACAACCAGAAGTTGACGAGAGCTCCGTCGAATTTGGCCGGCCATCGTCCCAGATCATAGGCATCCGCCAAACGGTACTCGACATTGTGGTTCCTTGTCCCGTTGCGAGCAACGCTCAGCATTTCCTCAGATAGATCTATTCCAGTGACATGGGAGGCGTCCGGGGCAACCATGTTGGTCCAATAACCGGTGCCGCATGCTACATCGATTATGTCGAGTCGAAGAAATAGCTTGTCCAGCTGCTTGGCTATCCGTGCGAGCTCTGCTTGTTGCTCTGGATCCTGTCTATGGTAGATCTCCTCGTATTCTGAAGCCCTTGCATTGTAGTATGCTGTCAGCTCTGTTATGTGTTCAGCCACAAATCCTTCGCAGGGAGTGGCTGGTACATAGCATCATTAAAGGATTCGAATTCAAATTGCACCTTGTCTGATCTGTTCTGAGCCATGAAAGCCCTAGTCACGGGTGGAAGCGGATTCATCGGTTCCAGGCTAGTTCGTCGACTCTTGAAAAGAGGACATCGGGTGAGAGTTCTCGATGTTCAGACTGGACGCCTCGAACATGTTGACGATCCCAACTTGGAGTTTGTTGGATTAGGTGTTGACCCCTTGCGTGGCGGCATGTTCGATCGAAGCCTGGTTAGGCGAGCTGTTCGGGGCGTCGACGTGGTATATCATTTGGCCATTAATTGGGACGGGCATAGCTGGCGTGGAAGACTTCCACTACCCGAACTCTTCAACGACAATATTAGGGGAACCTGCAACCTTCTGGGGGCCGCAAAATCTTCTGGAGTGAAGCACCTTCTCTTCTCAAGTAGCATCGCAGTCTATGGGAAGAGAAAGTCTCCTATTCTGGACGAGGAGACTATGTGTCGACCTGAGCTCTGGAAGGGTGGCCCGGGACCCGGGTACGCGATCGTTAAGCTTGCCACCGAAAGACTCTGCCTAATGTTCTACCACGAGTACGGGCTGCCAGTCACTGTCTTCAGAATCGATGTTGTGTTTGATGACAACGAGTATCAAGACCTTGAACTAGAAACGATTCGGAAAGCGGGTAAGGGAGAGACCATTGAAGTGGCTAAGGGAGAAGGTGGGGCGTGTATACATGTCGATGATGTTGTCGAGGCCTTCGTGCTTGCTACATTGAAGAGGAAGAGCTTCGGTCAAGTCTTCAATCTATCGAATCCCGCTGTCTACGTGTCGGACCTAGATGTCTGCCGGATCGTCGTCAAGTCATTAGGTTCGAAGAGTAAAGTCAGACTTGTGAGAGGACCAGCGCTAACTGGTCCCAGAATACGATCGGTACGGAAAGCAGAACGGGTCCTTGGTTGGAGGCCACGGAAGACGAGAGAGGACCTCGAAACAACAATTGACCGCATGGCGAGAGCTTCCCAGGACATCATTGCTCGCAGACCCTGAAAACAGATGGATTTGGACTGGTTTGCATTCAAACGCCTGGGATTCAGGATTTCCGTGTGGGCCTTCGATCCTCTCAACGCTTCTGGTCAGAATCAAGATGACAAGCAATTGAGGATGCAAAGTGTCTTCACTTACACGACCAGAATTCTCGGTATGTTGCTAACTGCCTTTGAAGGTCCTTAAAGGCTAACTAACTGAGTGTCAATGGATTTGGTTGATTTTGGAGCTTAAAGAATTCATTGTCGCCGCAAAGACTAACAGTTACGCGACGAAGGGTGAGAGCGAAGGCAGAATTCTTGAGGATGGTGCCAAAGAGTTCGTATATCTTGAAGGGGAATTCAAGTACCGCGACAGGTACTACGGGTATAATCCGTTTATCGGTGAGGAAATTGTTTGGCACCGAAACCGGGTCGTTTGGGCAATGAATTTCTGTGGCAAGGTGGTGTCCGAGGCTCTCCCTGTTGATGAAGTATACAATTTCCTGCGAAAAGCGTTGAGGTCCGTAACGGTTAGAGAACCTTTCCGAGGACCGATAAAGCTCGTGGAATCTGATTTAGAGTATTCCAACGTGAGTTCTGGAGATATCGATTGTTTCTACGGGCTCGAATTGATTACGCTGAAAGGCCACTCGATATACAAGCTACGATACCACGGCGGGGTAATCGGTTAGCGGATGTCCCATAGCGTGGCTGAACACGGGTGGGCAACGGGAGTCTTTTAACTCGCTCACGTGATGGTAGTGCGGTGAGTAGACTCGCGCGGGAGACGAATCCTCGTCCCAGTTGGCTATTTCAGAGGACTCTTGCGCAAGTTCAGGATTCTCTTGAGATAACCGGTGTGTTGTCTCTCGTGGGTAACCAGTCGGTGCACTACCTTAGTGGCAGTCCAAGGCCAAGTGCCGTCTGACCATTTGCTCGGATAGAATACTTGGCTAAGTTGCTCAGTTGTAAGGTTTGGAAGAGTCTCTTCAACGAGAGACCGAGTATACTTCAACCATCCGAGAAGACTCCTCCTCTTTGGCTCGTCTAATGGTGGGTCAGCATTGATTCTCGAAAGATACCAGACATCAACATCGGCCATGTGTCTAAGCGTATTTCGCACGCTCCGCGGCTCACCGGTCGGCTTGAAGCTGAAAGCTGCCTTTGGCAACTTTGTAATCACTTGGTTTAGATCGTCGCGAGTGTACTTCAGAAGTTTGAGACAACGTTCTATGTCCTGATTGGTCGCAGGAACCATGTCACAATCACGCAGTGGGTCCGGCCCTCCAGCACTACCAGCACTTCCTCTTGCATCGACCTCTTCAACCACAGTAAGCTCGACGTGTTTTGGAATAGTAGTGCTTTCTCCATGTTCGGCTAACCATTGATGGTATTGAGGAATTACGGCAACGAGCTTTTCTAGAGCCCTGCTCTTTGAGCGTGAAAGCGCAAAACATCCCATCAGCTCATGAACATGGGCCATTGTGCTTCCATCTTCGCCTATGACCAGGCTGACACGATGGTTCAGCGTAATCACCTATAGTCGATCTGAAACTCGAGCGTTATTCGAGAAGACTGGACCCTCTGCAACCTCAGGCCTATTCCTCTTCTGATGCAACATACACCGTCTACATCCTCAGTGGGACTCCTGTAGAATCCGTATAGTCGCGTGTCCGAGGGTCTAGCTGTCCGAGATGAGTGTTTGAATTTCTTTCTTGAAATTCTCCAGTTCAAAAATGGAATGCTTCATTGGATGGCCGTTGACGTAGACACACGAAGAAGAAGTAATCCTACGGGTCTTTGCCTCGTCAGGATTCTCCCACATGTTAATCCTCTCCACTGGTATTTCCGCATTCACGCTTCGGATAGTCTCTTCCATCTTGTCATTGAAATGGTGAGTGTAGATGCACGTGGGTGCGTAGAATATCTTGGCTCCCCGTTCGTCAACACTCCTCGGCTGGCTGTGCTGAGGCGTTGTAGGCTCGCCATTCACCACGTATTCTAGCTCGTTCGGTAGCCCATCGGGCTTCTGCTGAAAGCCCATCTTCTTCCAGAACGTTGTCTGGGGAAAGCCGCAGCCTGGAGGGTCAAACCCGAGAGTCTCGATTCTGTCGAATCGCCCCTCTCTCTTCACATCCTCCAAGAGGCTCTTGAAGAGCGAAGTTCCGCAACCTTTGTTCTGCAGGGCGAGGCGGACGAAACTACACATTACATGTAGAGTCTTAGGGTCGGGGTTCTCCAGGTAGGGTATGGATGACTCTGAGTAGAACTGAATGTGTCCAACAGGCTTGGAATCGACATAGGCCAGTTTCGAGGGAGGACCTTGTTCTCGGAGCATTCTCTGAAGCCAGTGCTTCTTCTCCTCTATTCCCCGGCGAATCGACGGTGAGTCTGGTTGGTCTTCGCCGCAGACAGAGATTCTGTCGTCTAGCAACCTTTCGCTCAGATTCTCGACTCGGACCTTCAAACCAAGTAGGCTTCGAACATCTTAGTCTTATTCGTTTCTCAAGCTTCTGACCATCTTAGGATAACCTTGTCACCACGTGTTAACCGTGACGAGGTGAGGTCGATACGCTTAGCTTCTGACATCGACTATCTTTATGCCTGACACCGGACCCTTCAAACTGTGCGATCTGCAAGACTGAAACCAATGGAACTAGTATTTCTCGGGACAGCAGGAGCGGAGACCACGCCAAAGGTTGGATGCTTATGCCGAGTCTGTCAAGAGGCCCGGCTTAAGGGAGGACGATTTGTCCGAAATGGACCTTCCGTCTTCCTGGCTGAAGCAAGCGTTCTGTTCGATACACCAGAAGATGCTGACAAGAGCCTTGAACGTGAAGGAATCCACGAGGTTCGCCACCTAGTCTACACTCACTGGCACCCTGACCATACCGCAGGTAGAAGAGTGCTGGAACAGCTGAATATGGACTGGCTAGACCGAAAGAAGAGACGGGTGACGGATGTCTGGCTTCCAAGTTGGGTTCGCGAAGACTTTCGCAAGAGACAGGGCCTAGAGGAGAACCTCGAGTACTTCGAGAGAGCAGGTATAGCGAGAATACATGAGGTGGGGGAAGGAGAAACGTTTCAGTTAGACGGCATAACCGTGCGTCCGTTTAGGATGGCCCAGCCTGGCTTGACCGCATACATCCTAGAACGAGAATCTAGACGGTGGGTATTCGCGCTCGACGATACGAAAGACTGGAAGCCAAGCACTGAGTTCTCGGACCCCGACCTTCTGGTGCTGGAAACCGGATGGTTCGAGCGGGACCCGGGAGGCCGCGTTATCGTACCCCCCGGACATCCGATTCGCAACGAGGAAGCGTCATTCGAGGAAACCCTCGACATGATCGACCGGATCAACCCTCAGAAGACTGTACTGACGCATATAGAGCAGCTATGGGCTCGCTCCTACGAAGACTATCTGGAACTTGAGAAGAAACACCATGGCCACAAACTCCAGTTTGCTTACGACGGACTCCGTATCAAGCTGTGACCACGGCATGACTTGCCCAACTGATCTTCCGAACTGCAAGTTCGAAACATCTAATGTCCAACGTATGCGAGAGTTCTCTTTACCCCCATCGTCTTGAGAGTGGTGTATCGGCAATAACCATCTTTCAGCATTGAATCGTTTCCTTGGATGATGACGGGCCAAATAACCTGGTCGTAGAGTTCTATTGCGCGGCGTAGCTCTTTACTGCGCTCTTTCAGCCTCGCAATGAACTCCTGCCGCCTCATCATGGAAAGGCTGGGCCTGACTTTGGCCATTGCAATTCTCTGCAGAGATCATTCCATCTTGGAAAGGTCTCGTAGCCATGGGTCACGGCCTGGGTCGACTCCATCAGTCTCGGCGTCTTTCTTCCACTCTTGGCGAAGGTTCGTATTGATGAATTTGCGTATCTGCTTTGGTCCATCGATTACCCAGTAAGTTATTCCGTCGACTCTCCTAAGCAACTGTGTACTTTGTCCTAATCCCCTGGATTTTGTAGCAATGACGGGCCCCGAGTCATCGGTCATACATCATTCTCAATTTTCCATACAATTGGGGGTTGGTCATAATCTCCGTGCAGTCTATGAATTGGTCAATTGAGCCGATTGGGGTTGTTATCCTCTGTACTTCGGGGTCGCGGATCGTCTCTCGGATTGCATCCGCAAACCTTTCCGAGTGAATGACCTTGTAAGGGCGATTGTAGTACGGAGAGACGTTTGTGTCCAGCGGCTTTGTGATGCCAAGCGTATTGTGTATCTTAGCTACCAGCGAGTAGGCGGTGGATAGATGCTGCTCTCGCTCTTGCCACGACTTAGACACCAATACTTTCCCAAGAACGGGTGACAGACTTTTTGCAGACGACAGTTGGGCAAAAGCAGTCCCTAACCATTTGCCGTATGGCGCATACTGCCTCTCCATCAAGAAGCACAACTTCATCAAAGCACGCACCAAGCTAGCGGCAATTATTCGCGAACCCAATTCGTCGCCTACTTCGCCTGTGCGCCCGATGAAAGCTTCTTCCGCTGCGATCCGCGTCCATTGCGAGGCTAGCATGTAAAGCCAAACATCCCGAGGATAATACGAGAATTTTCGCAGAATTTCATTCAGCTTTCCCAAGCCATCGTGATACACCCGACCCGCCGTAACTGTCAGCAACCTTTGCTCGGGAATAGTCAGCCAATCGAGAATCCGCACCTCATCGTACGGATTGACGCCTAGATAGTTTTCAAAGAAAGATTCAATCGTATCTATTTCAACGCGGTGGTTGACAGGACCCGCTCCGATATCCTCCAGCAGCCGCACACCAGTGTTATCAGGAGGGCCGAAATTAGTTGGATAGTCCCGGAAGCGATGCGGCAATTGCTTGCTCAATGCTTGATTCATGCTTGCTGCTTGTGCTGCATAGTCGTCCACTGATAGGAAGATTTGCAGGCGTGGTCCCCAATGGTGGTCGGTAGATTGGGGCGTATCGAGGCCAAGCACTTCTGAACCGGAACCAAGGAGAGCGGAGGAATATTGCAACGTGGGAAAACTAGATGCCAGTATCGGTCCGACGGCCTCGTGATAGAACAGCTCACTGACTCTCAAACCCGGGATGAAGTCAGACATTCTTCTAACCCCTCGGCTCACAAGCTAACCCGCGGGATATCAGTATGCATATCTACCCATCATTTTCGGCGACATTTCAACAAATCCGTCCGATTTTCGTCAGGGGAACTCAATGTGTCAGCTGCTAAAAGAAGACGAGCTTCGAGATGTGGTCACTTTGAGCAGGTGAAGGTCGGTAGGAATTGGAAGTGTGTCGCCTGTGGACAAATCCTAACGGTTGCTGAGAGTGTCCAGAACTCGATCGAGTTGTCCGAGGTCATGAGATCCGCAATTGAGAGCAGAAGACCTCTGCGCGAGAGCTTGGATGATTTGTTGGGTCGTAAGGAGTGGGAAGATATGCGCGCCGGGATTCCAGTTGCGAAAAGATCATTGAAACGAAGAAGAAGGTAGATGATTCAGACGATAGTTGGAGTTTCCCTCCACTGACGCGGTACAAGGTCTGAACGTTAGCTTGCACTTTGAACTTGAGCAATGCGTTTGTTGAGGAGCCGAGAGAAATGACCGTGGTATTTTGCTTGCAGATCCTTCAGCATCCAGTCTCTACCAGTAACGATCCTCCTACAGAGCGACGAACCGCAGTTGCAAGAGTTCCTCATCGTCCAACCCGGATCAGCAAAGTGTGTCGCGTAGTCCATCGTCACCTCTTCTCCAGGATCGATCCTCCTCCGAGCCGTCAATGTCACGTCGTCCGCAATCCACAGGTTAGGGTCGCATGAGTGGTTGAGGAAGTAGTCCTTGCCGAGAGGCTGATTGGCTGGATCTCCGAGCCACAGGTCTTCGTCTACTTGCATCAGAGTATGATTGTTCGCCTTTCCTGCGGCAATATCTTCTTTGGAGAAGAGGGTCCCACCGAACACTATGACGACCTCGTCAATTCTGAACGTTTGGGTGGCAACGAGCCCTTTGCCGTGAATCGAAGACTGTAGTAGTGCAAGTCGAGGGTCCAGCCAGGACCTGTCTCGATAACGAGCTGCCAAGCTTGGCGCATCCGTGGATAAATAGACATGGAACCCTATGACTTCTTCTTGTCGGTTGGCTGGAGAACTGTGATGTGCTGAAGGATAGTCAGGACGCTTATGGCCATCAACTTTACGATTTCTACAGGGGCAACAAAGTGGTTGAGGTCGTCGAGAGAGACGACGGTCTCATAGACCCGAGCGAGACATACCCGAAGTACTATCTGTCCGAGTACAATGACTGGTCTCTCCGGGAGAGACAAGCGGCACGATATGTGAGAGGGAGGGTTCTTGACATTGGCTGTGGGGGTGGAAGATGGTCCCTCTATCTCCAGAAGAAGGGCCATGATGTCCTGGGGATTGACATCTCACCCTTAGCGGTGAAGGTTTGCAAGTTGAGAGGACTGCGCAATGTGGGGGTCAAGTCTATTTCTGAAGTTAGCTCCAGGCTGGGAAGATTTGATACGATTCTGATGATTGGAAACAACTTCGGACTCTTCGGAAGGCCGAAACAAGCACGACAACTATTGAAACGATTCTGCGATATGACGAGTCCAGACGCTCGTATTATCGCTGAGAGCTTGAACATTTACAGGCCCCCCGTGGACCCGGTGCACCGACGGTATCAAATGCGAAATCGCAGACTGGGCCGCATGCCGGGACAAGTACGCATGAGGATTAGGTATAGTATCTATGCCACGCCATGGTTCGATTACCTGTTGGTGTCGAGGCCAGAAATGATGCGAATACTGCGAGGAACAGGCTGGAAGATAAAACGATTCATAGAATCAAAGAAAAGCCCGGCGTACATTGGGATTATCGAGAAAGAGAAGGCCAGCCCATGATCGACGGGCGATCTACCACAGGTTTCGAGTATTAGAATTCAGGGTTTGAGAACCGCTCTCCCCTCTATGCGTCCTTCCTCCAGCATTTTCAAAACCTCGTTGACCTGTTGTAAAGGATAGGCCTTGACCACCACTCTGAACTGCTTCTCCCTTGCCAGCTCCATGAGTTCCCTCATTTCGCCGAGGGATCCTGATATGGACCCGTGAACCTCTCGTCCATTGGCTGAACCGCTATCCATTTTCAAGTGGCCACCAGCTGCTCCCACGACTACGAGTCTACCACCTGCTCTGAGCATCTCGTATGATGCATTGAGTGTCGATGTTGACCCTACGAAATCGATGACGGCACCGACTCCTTTCTTCGCTACTCTTCGGACCTGAGTTGCCACGTTCTTTCCGGCGAGGATGGTCGGGTCTGACCCAAGCTTCTCGGCCAACGAGAGGCTTCGCCGTCTAACGTCGACCGCTACTATCGAGCATGTGCTCATCTTCCTCAGAAGTTGAATCGCTATATGCCCGAGTCCGCCGATGCCTATTACGACAACATAGTCTCCGGCGTGGAGAACAGGCAACGCCTCTGCCTTGACAGCATGATAGGCAGTTATCCCGGCGCAGCCAAGCGGGGCTCCCTCGTCGAGGCTCAGCCCAGCAAGAGGGAAGAGGTAGCGAGGCGCCTCAACCAATAGGTATTCGACATATGCCCCGTCCTGGTCGAAGCCGATAAATTTCCCGTCCTCACAGTAATTCTCTTCTCCTCGCAGGCAGAACCAGCATCGTCCACAACCACGTGCTGGATATACTACGACAGGCTGGCCCTTCTTGAAGCCGGTTACGCCCTCTCCCACCTCGTGCACATACCCTGCGGGTTCGTGACCGAGGGCTATAGGATACTTTACTGATTCGAACTCCCCTCTCGCAATGTGAAGATCGCTGTGACACACCCCCGAGGCAACAATCTTGACAACAACCTCCCCGGGCCCGGCCTTTGGCCTGTCAGCGGTAACCATAGCAAACGGCTTCCGTGGACCCGCAAGCCTCGCTACTTTCATCTTATTCAGTCGGCCACAAAGGAGCAAAGGGTGGTGAAATAAGATTCTCTACCGGAAGGAACTATCTTTCCATAACTAAGATATCGGCCAAGCCCAGTGACGAGCGACGAGGTAGTAGTTCCGACAACTTCCCTGCCGATAATCCCGCGACCACTCAGTCCTTCTCACCAGTATCCTCTCCCGATATGGAAGGTGGCGGGGCTATTCATTACCAATTCGTAGATTTCGCTAGAGCAGATGGGGACGAACATTTCGCCCGTATCGTACCTCGTCTTGCCATGGACGTCGGTGAATGAAATCGGCCTCTTCATCAATCTAAATCCCATGCTATGATAAAGTCCGCCCGAAGAGTAATCCCTAATGTTGGCGTTTAGGCAGGCGACATCACATTTCTTTTGCCTCATTATTTCGATTCCCTTCCTGACTAGCCTTGATCCCAGACCCTTGTTTCGAGCGGACACAGTAACGCAGGTTCCACCTAGCCCACCGAGCAGTATCTTCCTTTCTTCGAATTCCACTTTTCTGGAGAAGAGCTCAATCTGGCCTATAATTGAGGCTCCCTGACAAGCAAGAATCCAGCCAAACTCCTTCGCTATGAAACACTCAGCAATCTCTTTCCGACTTACTCTGTTGAAGCATTCCGCTTGGAGTTCGCTAATCCGCTCCTTCCGACTCCGCGAAAGTCTAACTGCATCAACGTAGACTAGCTTCGACTTGTTTTCGGCCATCACGACCAGTTTCCTGCGTCCGTCCGAATCTTCTCGCTAGCTCATAGAGACTGTCAGTTATGTGGATTTTCTGACCAATTTTCTGGTCGGAACTCATGGCGACCATACGCCTTAACCAGTCGAGGCGAGATACTGACGTATTGATGCATTCGGCTGCCTCCTTTCACAGAAAGATAGCGGAGCTCGAGGATTTCGTAGAGCAATTCTACGCTCAGAAGGACATGATGCACGACCTTTCACACATCAGGAGGTTCCTCAAGACCGCCAGGTCTCTCTCCAAGAGATACCATCGGGACGACGGAATCTTGACGTACGCGGCATATTTCCACGGGATAGACCGGAAGAAGCACAAAGACATCCTAACGGGTTTTTTGGAGTCTCAGGGTTTGCAGAAGAGACAGGTCGAGCAAGTATTCCGGGTTGCAAAAGAATCACGAAAGGAGTCAAGGCCCGCGACTATGGAGGGGATGATCTTGCACGACGCTCACTTGATTGAAGGTGGAAGGACATTCCTTGCAGTCAAGTCTCTTGTGACAGGGCTTCGACAGGGAGATTCACTCCCTGAAATTATCGACTATTTCGAGAAAGAGGTTGACGGGAGGTTCAAATGTTACCTTCCTGAAGTCGGGAGATTCTATTCTGAGAAGGAAGAATTTGCTCGCCGGTTCTTTCACGATCTGAAGAAGAACCTGTAAAACACGCGTCAGCGAATGAATTTCAGAACTTCGCTCAGCGACTTTATTCTACCGTCGGGCTTGATTTCTGAGCTCGAATCAGAGTCTCTCGTAAGAGAGAGCAGAGAAGCCTGTTCTCTGAAGCATGAAGGAACTTCATAGTCGAACAAAAGAGTCTTCATGCCAGAGCTTTGGGCTCCACGAACGTCGTTCTCGATATTATCACCGACATGAAGAATATCGTTTGGTTTCAGTCTCAGCTTTTCGGCTGCAGCTAGGAAGATTCGCTTGTCGGGTTTTCCGTATCCAACTTCGTCCGAGAATATTGTCGCATCGAAATAGCCCAGGACGCCCTCTCTTCGCATCAGTTCTCTGAGAGCACGGCCTGGACCGCGACCTGTGTTGCAGATCAGTCCTATCTTCAACCTACGATCATGCAGCCTCCGAAGTACTTCGGGAGCGTCAGTGTTCAGTGTCGCGGGCGCTGTGAGGCTTGGACTCCAGTACGATTCTTCAAGATTCCCTAAGAACTCAGACTCGGCGGGAAGGGCGAGTTGGTTCTTTGTGGCGTGGTTCACGATGTAGCGAATCTGCTCCAATGTCGATACTTGCTCGCCCTTCTTCCATATGTTGACAAGCCAGGTTGTACTCTCCCTGAAGCCCTCTGCTAGATCCTCCGTTGAAACATTGACGCCAAGTTTCGCGAGATTTTCTTTCAGGCCCTGGCATCTGAGTTCGTCACGTCGACGGTCCAGCTCGGGGGTATCCATGAACAGCGTCTCCCAGAAGTCGAAGGTCACGCCAGCCACCCTAAACGAAGCCCCCAAATTTGCACAGTCCCAGGTCGGATCCAGTCGTCAAAGACAATCTGCAAACTTAAGCGCTACTCTATGCTTGTATATTCCGTATGAGGGTCAAGACAGTCTTCTTCGACGTCGGCAATACTCTATTCTACGCCTCACCCTCACGCAACGAAATATGGCTAGAGTTCTTGGCGACCACAGGGTTCCAAGTCCAACCCTCGATTCTCAAACAGGCATTGAACGAAGCAGATGCGCTCTACGAGGCGAAACTGTACGATTACGTTGGCCAGATGGAAAAGCTCTGGGCCCTCTATGATAGCATAATCTTCAGAAAGCTCGGCATCACCGATAGAGACGGTACCCTGGTTAGGGAGGTCAACAAGTGGTGGGACCAGCCCAAGTGGTATCGACTCTACCCTGAGACCAGGGAAACCCTCCAAGCCGTGAAGAACCGTGGATACAAACTTGGAATCATTTCCAACAACAACGACGACCTCCTCAAACAGCTCAAGTCGCTAGAACTTTCCGAATACTTCGATTCCATAACCTATTCGCAGGAAGCACGTGCGAACAAGCCCGAACCCGCGATCTTTCAACTAGCCCTTAAACGGGCAGAGTGTTCTCCAAACGACGCAGTACACGTTGGCGACAATTACGAGAAAGATATTCTGGGAGCGCGAAGGATCGGGATTTTGCCGGTCCTAGTTGACCGGGACGACCGTCACTCTGACGCGGATTGCCTACGCATTAGGGACCTACGCGAGCTCGAGGCTTGCGCGATGCGGCTGAAGTCGGATGGATTTGCTCCGAGAGAGATGAAGGATTGAGAGATCCCCATACAGCCTCCAAAATAAAAGGAATACTCTTCGATATGGACGGGACGCTATTCAGCACTCAAAACCTCATCGTCCACTGTGTGAACGAGACCTCTCAGAGGTATCTCAAGAGGAGCTTACCTCGTGAAGATAGCCTCTGGAGTTTCGGGCCACCAGCCCGGAACATCATCCGTCAATTGGTCGCCTCAAACCCTGATAGACCCGTTAACGAAGCCGTAGACTACTACGACTCGCTCTACCGGAGCAATTTTCGAGATATGGCTGTTGGTTTTCAAGGGATACCGGAATTGTTGCAAGGATTGAGTAAATCGGGGAAATCTCTTGCAATAGTAACCTCGGAAACTTCAGTGCTCTCCGACTACGCGTTGAAAGCTTTCAGTCTACACGATTATTTCGATGCCTTGGTCACGAGCGATGACGTCTCGAAGAGAAAACCAGATCCCGAGGGCATCCATTTAGCGCTCAAGAAGATTCAGCTAGGCCCCGAAGACTGCATGTTAGTTGGCGACTCCGCTGCGGACATAGCGGCGGGAAAGAAGGCTGGGTTAGTAACAGGAGCCGCCCTTTGGGGCTCCGAAACATGGGGAGACCCGAGAATGGCGAGCCCCGATCACTTATTCTCGGACG
>Ga0209761_1000520_pt1 | contig 23615 bp, 22 predicted proteins | sample GraSoi013_1_40cm_4_FD_185818 | JGI IMG/M metagenome (GOLD analysis project Ga0209761, IMG submission 185818) | Grasslands soil microbial communities from the Angelo Coastal Reserve, California, USA - Sample 09_25_2013_1_40cm (SPAdes) (version 2) | ecosystem: Environmental > Terrestrial > Soil >...
GGATCCTCTGGTCTCACGCCTAGACAATCGAGTGATTGGAAGACCAGACCATCTAGCCTTGTACTCTATCTGACGCTGAGCTTCACCCGAAGCTCCACCCGTTCACTCTACTCCGATACTTTCTGGTCTGACCGTTACCTTACGGTAGAGACAGCGTATGCCCCTGATGTCTTCGAGAACTATTGTCTCTCTCCGCTTGATTGCTAATGTGACAATTGTCTTTGTAACATTGTGGAGGAGATGACCATTCCTAGCGATTCTTCGCTGTCCATACTTCGAAGCTATCGCTCCTCTTATCCTAACATCGTCCCGTCTGAAAGAGGCGACGATACGGACAGTGGTGTCGGCTACTCTGATAGTCTTTTGACAGGTCGTAGTGATGAATATGCTCGTCGTTTCCGACTGTGAGATTACGAAGATTACGGTCGACCCCAACCGTAGACGCACATTCTAGTCTTGGAGTCTTCCGGGCGATAGAAAGACTCAGCCTGTTCCTGGTGAGACTGAAAGAGCGCACCTCGACTCCTAGTTGAGAAATGGCGACAAGAGTTCCGAAAACTAGTCCATAAGTCAATGAGGCGCCCGACGACAAACTAACTGAATCTTATGTCTTAGCACCTGTTCAGTCTCGTCACGATTTCGGAAATGATATAACTACCAAGGAATCGAGAGTCTCAATCGATTATCAGGACGCCCAAGTGAGAATCATTGAATCGAGTAATAGCTTCACTCACCCTGCTCGTGGGACTCGCGGCAATTATGGTCGGAGTCCACGGTCAACAATGGGCTCTCCTGCAACAGCTTATCCGACCGTTCCTCCCCTTCTTTGGATAGGTCAATCAAATGGAGAAAACGCGAGTTCCTGAGGCGAAAACCGAACAGACGAGTGGCCTGCGTGCTCGTCTCGGGCGAATCAAGGTTCGAGGCTATTACTGGCCCGTAAGAACGATCGTTCAACTCGGCTTCTTCATACTCTTCAGCGGCATCGGAATCATGAGCCTCATCCCAGCGTTCAATGGAACACGCTCGTGGATTGTGCTCCCAATCGTTTCGAGCGTCAAATCTCAAGCCCAGGTGACCAGCACAATGGACGCTATTACACTGTTTCTCGAGAACGGACTATTCCCATGGCTCCCTCTTGGCATAATGCTCGTCGTCGGCGCGATTCTGGGTCGTTTCATGTGCGGATGGATATGCCCCGTCGGCTTTCTACAGGACGTGATCACTAGCGTTAAGGGACGAGTTGATTCAGTCGAGAAGCGAGCTCACCTTTACTGGATTCGTTTAAAGTACGCTCTTGTGGTCCTCGCGTTCTTGATAAGCGGGTCACTGGGACTGGCTGTATACTATGGCGTAGGAAGCGATTACAGAACGAGTCTTGGGCCTCTTGCCGACGGACTCTTCGTCGCAATAACCCCTGACGGAACCTTGTTCGGAACGCTTCCCGCGATCCTTGCGGGCTCTTGGAGATTTCTCGGAACCGCACAGAGTTCCGACCTAACCTTCGGAAACCTGTCATCATGGTTCGGCCACATTTCTGCTCTGACATGGCTCAATGTTGTCGTACTAGTTGGATTTGTATACGCCGCGTGGAGGATTCCTCGATTCTGGTGTCGCTACGTCTGTCCAGTTGGCGCCATCATGGCCGTCACCCAAAAGAACAGCCTCCTCGGAATGCACCGAGACCCGATCAAATGTTCAGAATGCAAGGAGTGCGAGACCGCTTGCCCGATGCAAATACCGATCCTCGATCTCGACTGGAAGAAGTTCAACGACTCAGAGTGCATCTTGTGCATGGCTTGCATAGATGCGTGCCCTGCCGGAGCCTTGTCTCCCAAGTTCCCGTAGTTTCCGGCTCGATAAGACACTTCAAGGGTCCATAACAGCCAGTTCTGAGCAATGAGCGTACAAACAAACGACTATTTCTCAAGAGAAATCTCGGTTCCGAGCATTGGGCGGGAAGGACTCCGTAAATTGCAGGAATCGTCCGTAGCTATAGTAGGAGCTGGAGGAGTTGGAAGTGCGGCTGCGTATTATCTGGCGCGATCAGGAATCGGACATCTCAAGCTGATCGACCAAGACATCGTGGAGAGTACAAATCTCCAAAGACTTCATGCGGCAACGATGAACGACCTCTATCACCCCAAAGCGGAGGTCATAGCCAATAGATTGTCGGAGGAAGCACAATGGTGCAATATCGAGCCAATCATTGAAACAATGACAGATAGAAACGCGGATGGATTTCTAAGAGACGTGGATCTGATATTCGATGGTCTGGACAATTTTCGAACCAGATACATTCTCAACAGGTCTGCCCTGAGGAGTGGAACTCCCTATCTATTTACGAGCGCGATAGCTGACCAGGCTCACCTAGCGCTGCTCAATCCTCCCGACACAGCATGTCTTGAATGTATCATGCCTCGCGTCATCGATAGGTTTGAAGAGAGTTGCGAAACTCTCGGAGTTAGCCCATCGATCACGGGTCTAATCGGAGCGTTGGGAACCGGGGTAGCAGTTCGGTTCCTATTAGGAAACCCCGACCAATGGAGCGACAAACTCCTTACGCTCGACATGGCCGGTCCCGAATTCCTATTTTCCAGGCTGGCAAAACGGCAAGATTGTGACGGATGCAGAAACGGCGATACCGAAAAACTTCGACATAATGGTCTGGTGACATTCTTGTGCGGAGAACACACGGCAAACGTTCTTCCTCCTGAGGACCTAACTGTAGATCTCTCGAGGGTTGCAAAGAAGATACCTTCCGAAAGAATTCTCATAAGTACAGCCTCAGTTCTAGTCTATGAATACGAAGGGTTCACAGTGTCGCTTTTCCGGAATGGTCGATTTCTCATAGGAGGGGTGGAAAATGAAAATCAAGCCTCGGAGATGGCCAGAGAGATCTCTCGATACGTTGGATTGGAAACCTGGCCGATTGCTAGAAATCGAGAATAGTTTTATCCGTATGATCTGACAATCCACTGGTAGGAGTACTTCTAAGAGCTCGAAATGCCCGTAAAGATCATTCATCCCCATCATACGGAAGTAGTAGGCACAGGTCTGGTTCTTCTATCGAGTCGTCCCGTCACTGGCGCGAAACGAGATATCTACACGGGACAGATCGTTGAGGAGACTGCGCTCCTGTCCAAGAGCTGGGCAATTATCGCAAAGGAGAGTAAGCATGTCCAAGATGGAGAGGAAGGAGAGTCGGCCAACTCGGATTGGGAGAAGAGTGTACGAGATTTCGTTGACGAGTACAGAATCAAGTGCATGATTGTTATTGGTGGAACTGCGGAGCCGGGAATAACCGTCAAGAGTAAACTAGACGGTTCAGAAAGTGAAGAGGTCCTTGACCTGATTAAGAGCGGACTTGAACCTCATTTTGCAGTCACTGCAGTCGTGGACCAATCTAGGAATGGACTATCTGGCTCTCGAAGCAACGACGGAGGAGCGGTGAGATCGTTGACTCACTCGGTACATGTTATTCAAATCGATCTCGGCCCGGAGGAGCGAAGTTTCTGGAAAGATCAGATCGTCAACAGTGTTGCAGACATTGTTGGCCTAATCAACGCGAAGTTGGGATTCTCAGAGAGCAGCAGCGGCGCTTTGGACTAGACGAATCCAAGGATCCGGATACAGTCCGATAATGAAGACCAGTGCTGTTGCTGTCCACATAACGCTCGTATAGGCTCGAGGCTCCTTTATCCTTGACGAATCCGCGGGATCGTCAAAGTACATCCTCTTAATCAGCCAGCCATAGTAGCTCATGCTAAAACCGCTGTTCAACAATGCCGCGATCGCCAAGTAGCCGCCCCAAGAATATGGCGAGTATACTGCCCCTGTGAACAGCATGACCTTGCTGAAGAAGCCGTTTAGCGGTGGTACACCGGCCAGTGCTAGGAAGAATATGGTGATGTTGAAGGCAGTCTGGGGCATGCGTCGCGCGAGACCATTGAAGGAGTCTAGGGTGTTTGTGGGAAGTTTCGTGGCGACCGCTGCGGCTGCGACAAAGGCCGCGGTCTTAACTATCGAATAGTTGAGCACGTGAAAGAGTCCTCCAGCCAATCCTAGTGGAACACCGCCAGCCGTAAAGGGAGTGGCGAGTGCGATCATGACATATCCTGCCTGAGCGATGCTTGAATACGCGAGAAGACGTGTGAAACTCTTCTGCATCAACGCGGCGAGGTTACCCAACGTCATCGTCGCGATCGCTACAATCGCGAAAGTCGAATACCAGTCGATGTTGACCGCAGTCATTGCCACGATGAATACGCGGAATGCTGCCGCGAAGGCGGCCATCTTTGCTCCCGCGGCCAAGAGAGCACTGACGGTGGTGGGGGCTCCTTCGAAGGCATCGGGAATCCACATGTGGAAAGGAACCACCGCCATCTTGACGCCAAACCCGGCCACGAACATTACGATGGCAACCAAAGCGAAGGACCTCGTATCCGCAGTGAGAGTCCCAAGAGAACTCGCGATTGCCGGGAGACTAGTAGACCCGGTTATGCCGAACGTTAGCGATATGGCGAAGACGAGCAGGGCGGACGAGAGAGCGGACAATACGAAGAACTTGACCGCTGCCTCGTTCGAGTTAGGGTCCTTCTTCTTAATCGCCGTCAACGCGTAGGTGGGAATGCTCATGAGTTCCCAACCCACATAGAGAAGAATGAGATCCATTGACGCTGCAAGAACGATCATTCCCAGCGTTGACAAGAGCAGAAGTCCGAAGTAGGGAGCTGTGTTCGAGTCGCCCTTCATGAATTCGAGGGATGATATCGCGACGAATAGGGAGACGAGGAGGAGGACCCCCGTAAAGAAGTAGGTGAAGAGATCTACCTGGAATCCTCCGAAAATCTGAGAGGGTCCGCCGTAGAAGCCTAGCCATATTGCAGAACCAAGGGCAATGATCAGTCCGGTCAGGCCTGCGTACGGCGCAATCCCGGCTGGGGTGTTGCCCCGTCTGATCAGACCAGCCGGGGTAACGAGTAGTCCGAATGTTGCGAGTGTCAGGAAGGGCGTGAGGACCCAGAGGTTTGTGATCTACTTCCCCCCCGGGAAGAGTACAGTGAGCAAGTGATCGACCGTGGGTTTGATCGCGTTCCCGAGCAACGGCAATGGGTAGATTCCGAAGACGAGTAACGGAACGAGGAATGCTGTTAGAATGAGGAGTGAGTGCCGTTGTATCTCGTTTTTCGGGCCTGCGGCAGGAGTCATGACCACTCGTCTGAGCATCCAGAGGAAGTATCCGACCGTCAGTGCTGGGGCGAGTATTGCTAGTACGAATAGGTAGTTTAGGCTGAGTGCTCCTTGGATCACTTGGTATTCGCTGATGAAGTTGGCAAATCCTGGGACTGCCATGGCGGCCATAGAGCCTAGGATGAGTAGCAGAGTGGTCGTCGGCATCTTTCCTCTTAGACCGTTCAGCTCGTTTATGTTGCGAGTACCAGTATGTTCGTGGATGTAGCCCGACATGAGGAAGAGCATTCCAACGGCCAGTCCATGGGCGAACATTTGGAAGACGGCTGCGGAGGTCCCAATTGATCCGAGAGTGAAGGTGCCCAACAACACGTATCCCATGTGATTCACGCTCGTCAAGGCAATCATGCGTTTCATGTCTTGCGCGACGAACGCGACAGACGCTCCGTAGACCATTGTTATGAGTCCTATAGCGGTGAAGACTGGCCAGAGAAGTTTGTCTGCTGCTGGGAACAGCAATAGGTTGTATCTGATGAGTCCGTAGCCGCCCATCTTCAACAAGAGGCCGGCGAGAAGAACACTCACAGGTGCAGGAGCTTCGACGTGGGCGTCTGGAAGCCACGTGTGAAGAGGGAAGATCGGCAGTTTGACAGCGAATCCAACAAACGTCGCAAGCGACGCGGCTACTTGAAAGGGCATGGCGATATTTGCAGATCTCGTGAGGATCGTGGCATAGTCAAAGGAGGGAGTGCCCTGGCTTCCTGTCCATGCATAGAGAGCCACAAACCCGAACAACATGATGGCGCTTCCAGCATAGGTGAAGATTAGGAACTTCAGAGAAGCGTATTTTCTCCGGGGTCCTCCCCAGATCCCGATAAAGAAGAACATCGGGATCAGGACTATTTCCCAGAAAACGTAGAACAGAATCAGGTTCAGCGAGGTGAAGACTCCGATTATTCCTGTCTCGAAGATTAGGAAGAGCGCGTAGTATTCTGGCAGTTTGCTACTGATCATGTCCCGCGATCCCGCAGCAGCAAGCAGGCAGAGGAGGGAAGCTAGGATTAACAGCGGAAGGCTGATTCCGTCGATTCCTACGACATAGTTCAGTCCGAAGGTGCTAGCCCACTCTCCAGTGTCCGTTAGCTGGAAACCCGGATTACCATACTGAAACAACGCGACGATGATAAGAGAAATACCGAAAACGACCGCCGTAGTGCCTATGCCCAGTATCTTGGCCAGTCTCTCTCGTTTCTTCCCGAGCAGGAAAGTAGGGATTGCCATAACCACTGGTAGAAAGAGAATGACCGTCAGGATTCCAAACAATCCTAGCGAGCTCCAACCACGAAAATCATGTAGATTAGAAGAAGGGCGATCCCAATCGCGAATGATATGATGTACTGCTCAGTAACACCGCTTTGCAGCCGACGCAGAAGGTTGCTCAGACGTGAACCTGCCGTTGCCAGATCGTTCACGGCTCCGTCGACTACCTGCGAGTCTAGGACTCCACTGGCTTGGGAGTAGTCTATCACGTCTCGAGCCACTGTTGGGCTCAGTCTGTCCCAGATCCCCTGTTCGACGTACTTGTACAATCCTCGACTCGCGCTCGTCAGCCCGCCGACAAACACCCTGTAGTTGATTGCGTCGAGATACCAGCGATGCCACAGGAAGGCTCGGAGTCCCGTGACTTTTGTTGGAACAACGTATGGTCTTCTGAAATAGACAAGGTATCCCACGATTAGGCCCACCCCCGCCACCGCGATGCTTGCACCATACAGCAGAACTTCTGTAATCGTCAGACCGGGGACCGCCCCAATGGATAGAGCCGCGGGCAGGGAACTAGCGATGTAGTTGGTAAGGGGTTCGCTGTAAAATGGGTAGAAGATTCCTAGGGCGAGGCTCGCGATTGCGAGAGTGAGGTATGGCACGAGCATCGTAAGACCGGCTTCGTGAGCCAGCTTACCTTCCTCTGCAAGTTCGTCGACGTGGCTACTGGGTTTGCCCGCGAACGTGATGCCGAGCATTCTCGTTGTGTAGAACGCCGTCAGCAGCACGGTCGCGAGCCCGATTCCGTAGAACACAAATTGGCTACTTTGAAAGGCTGAAGATAGTATCGAGTCTTTTGTCCAGAACCCGCTAAATGGTGGGATACCAATCAGAGAGAGGCCCGCGAGGAGCATCGAGACTGATGTGAGTCTCATTGCCTTGGCAACTCCGCCCATCTGGTCCATGAAGCGGGTCTCGGTGACATGTATGACCCACCCTGCTGCCATGAAGAGTGAGGCCTTGAAAATGGCGTGGCTCATAAGCTGCAATAATCCTGCAGAGTATCCAGCGATGAAGTTCGCACTCAATCCGGCAATGCCGAGGGCCATCATCATGTATCCTATCTGAGATACGGTCGAATAGGCCAGGACCTTCTTGATCTCTCGAGCAACAGTGGCTTGAGTTGCAGCCAGGAATGCTGTGAATGCGCCAATCCACGCAATTGTGCCGAAGAAGGGAGTGACTAGGTTGAACTGTAACAGGGCGATGTAGAAGATGGGCCCCATTCTTCCAACGAGAAATACTCCAGCTTTCACCATTGTTGCCGCGTGAATTAGAGCGGAGACCGAGCTTGGTCCGGCCATCGCGTCAGGAAGCCATTCCTGTAACGGAAACTGCGCAGATTTTCCGATGGGTCCTCCGAAGAAGAGAAGTGCAGTCGGTAATAGCAATCCGAACCCGGACAAGACAGAAGCCCAACTGCCTGGCTGGCCAAGCTTGGTCGCCAACACATTGTAGTTGAAGGTCCCGGCGGTCGCGAATATCAGAAAGATGGCGATCAGGAGGGCGATATCGCCAATTCGCGTCATGACGAAGGCCTTCATCCCCGCATGACTAGGAGGGAAGGCTTGGGGCACACCAAGAGCTGTGTCGCCGGGGACTCCGACCCAGTGCTCTGGCTCATCGTGATAGAAGTGGCCGATCAGCGCGTATGAGCATAGGCCGACCCCTTCCCAGCCAAAGAACATCAGAAGAAGATTATCGGCGAGCACGAGGAGGAGCATGTTGCCGATGAAGAGGTTCATGAAAAACCAGTAGCGAGTGAGCCCGAAATCGCCCTTCATGTATTGGAGACTGTAGACCATTATGAGGAAGCTAATCCATGCGACTATGTTCGCGAGAAACATGCTTAATGGGTCTACGAGAACGCCGGCATTCACGTTGAAGATTGAGGACGAAATCCAAGCGATTTGATAGTCACCCTGAGCAATAGTAAAGGCCGTAATGGTCGCGAAGATCGCGGATAGGAGGGTGAAAGCAACAGCTCCATAGTTTCGGAGCCCTGGATGGATCTTGGCAAAGACTGGAGTGAGAAGCGCACCTGCAAGTGGTGCAGTCCAGATCAGCCATGCAACGAGTATCAGTTTATCTCAAGCTCCAACGATAGCCTTTCCGATAGCGGCGAACCGGCTAATGACCGGTCCTGGATAGATTCCGAGGACCACTGTTAAGATGCTAAGAACGATGAGTGGTACTGTAATTGTCCAGGGTGCTTCCTTGACATTTGCCGTGTCTCCATTCGAGGGACCGAAGAAGATCTTCTTGAGGGCGAGCAGAGAGTACCCGGCAGTGAATGCAGTGGCAACGACTCCTAGAACGGCAACAATGACACGATAATCTGAGAATGCTGTTGTGGCGCGCACGAAGCCGCCCTGGAACAGCAGAAATTCGGAAAAGAACCCATTAGTCGATGGAAACCCCATCAGCGCTAGCGAACCGATGAAAGCCGCAGAGGCGGTTACCGGCATCCTTCCTGCGAGTCCTCCCATCTTGCTCATGCTTCGCTCCCCGCGAAATTGGAGCATTATCGCCCCGACTGCGATGAACAGTATTCCCTTCGCTGTCGCGTTGCTGATGTATTGGAACATTGAACCTGATATCCCGAGCGAAGTGAACGTTGCGAGTCCGAAGAGGATGTAGCCCATCTGGCTCATGCTAGAGTACGCCAGTAGTTTCTTGACATCGTCCTGGACCAGCGCCATCGCGCTACCGTAGAACATTGTTACAAGGGCCCAGCCTGCAAAGATTGCGGAGAGGGTCTGGAACCCCGATGGATAGATTGTCATCACGATGCGAACTATCGCATATCCTCCTATCCCTGTCATTGCTGCAGACAGTAGAGCGCTGATTGGAGTAGGGGCTTCGGCGTAAGCTGAGGGCAACCAAGCATGGAGGCCAAACTGAGCAATCTTGACGAAAAGTCCGAAACTCATGGCTCCGACGACTCCTAACCGTACCAGGGAGGGAATCGTGGACGGATTCGCGGCGATGTTGGTTACGACCGAATCCATGTCCGTTGATCCGGCCAGGAACCCTGTTACGAGTATTCCGACAAGTAGGACCAAAGCACCGATGTGCGTCCAGATGAAATAGGTTAGCGAGATCTTGTCTCGTTCGCCATATCCCCATTCCGCAATGAGAAAGAAGGAGGGCACTAGCATAATCTCGAAGAATAGGTAGAACTCGATCAGATTTGTTGCGAGAACTGTCCCTATCATTCCCAGCGAATAGAGCATGTAGAGGCTGTAGTAGAGTCCGTAACGCCCGGGATCGTCTCCAATTCTCTGACGCATGTACGGCACGGAGAAGAGGGCGATCAGAGCCACTAGTAATGAAATTATGAGCAGGATGGGTAGACTGAGATTGTCGACCCTTAGACCAAAGGTCCCTATTGGTGACCACGAGTACAGCTCTGAATATGCTCCTTGAGGAGAAGATGCGCCTTCAGCTCCTGCGATCAGAACCGCCGCGAGAGGCACCAGTGAGAGAAGGGACGCGACATATCCGGCCTTCTGTCTCAGAAGAAGCGAGAACCAGTAAACAACCGGGACGCCAATTAGAGGAACAACTATCGCACCTATGAGAAGAAAAGTCATAGCTTCTCTAACCTTTCAGTCGATTGAGTTTCCGTAGGTCAATGTCGACGTTCAACCGAGAGACCAGCATTATGATGGCCAGACCCACCGAGGCTTCCATTGCGGCGAGCGCGATCGTGAACAGAACTAGAACCTGACCGGTAACTATCGGTGGGTCTCTTAGCCTGGCGAAGGCTATGATGTTGAGATTTGCTGCGTTGTAGATTAGTTCGATTGAGAATAATATCCTGAGAGCGTTCCTCTTTGTAGTTAGTCCGTAGATTCCAATGCCCAGTAGGACTACCGAGACGGCGAAGAAGCTGGTTAGTGGTTCCATGTTCTCAACCCTTCCTATCTGCCTTGGCCAGGGTCAATGCACCGATGACGGCTGCGGCGAGAACGAGCGAGAGAAATTCAAGCGGGACGCCGTATTGGTTGATGAGTGTTGTGCCAAGACGAGTGAGATCACAACCGCCGCCGCAGTTGTCTGGTCCAGGAAAGGCGGCAGCGCTTGTCAAAGACCCTGCTGTTCCAAGCAGCAACGCTACCAAGAGCGCTGTCAGTAGTGAGAGTCTCCTGAGCTCCAGTGGAGGCTCGCCCAGCTGTGGGCCAACCAGCATGACTGTGAACAATATCAGAACGACTACTGCACCGATATACACGGCGATCTGGAACGCTCCAACGTATGAAGCGTCAAGAAGGAAAAAGAGCCCGGCCATGCCGAGAAACGTGATGCCTAGGGCGGCTGCGCCATAGACCAGATCTCTGGCCTCAAGGGCAAGGATGGCACTAGCCACCGTCACCGTGGCTAGGGCTAGAAATGTCAGGTCTGTCATCTGTCGTCAGATCGCGGGTACTCCGACGACGATGAAATATGCGATGACGATGTTCACGATCGACAGGGTTAGAAGGGTAGTCCATCCCTGACGCAATAATTGGTCCAGACGAACACGCGGAAATGTTGATCTGAAGAGCATGACCGCAACTATGATAACGATGGTCTTTAGGAAGAACCAGACGATGGGAGGAATAATGGCTGGTCCCAAGTAGCCGCCCAGGTACAATGTCGAGAAGAGAGCTGCGAACGCATAGAGCTTGATGAACGCTGGACCCTGAACGAGCATGAACAATGGTCCTGGATACTCGGCCTGCCAGCCCATCATGATTTCTGACTCTGCTTCTGGGAGGTCGAATGGCAAGCGTTCCATCTCCGCAGTTGAGGTTACTATGAACAGAAGGGCGCCTAGCGCTTGTGGCAGGATGAGCCATCCGTTGTTTTGCTGAAATTGGACGATCCCGGTCAGGTTCAGAGTTCCAGTTATCATCACGACTCCCAACGCTGAGAGCCAGAGGGGGATTTCGTAGGCGGTCTGTTGAAACAGCGCTCTGAGACCGCCGATGAATGGAAACTTGCTGTTAGCACTCCATCCGGCAAGAAGCACTAGGGTTGGTGAGAGAGTTACGATCGCGAGGAAGGCAGGCAGACCAACCTCCACGTTTGCAATCTGGACCCCGGGCGCGAAGGGGATTAATCCAAGGAGAGCAGCGCCGATTATCAAGGCGGTCACGGGAGACATGATGAAGAAGAATCGATCCGCCCCCTCCGGGATTATGAGTTCCTTGAAGAGTAGCTTGATGATGTCGGCGAATCCCTGAAGAATCCCTCCGGCAGGGCTCGAGTACGAGGGACCGATTCTTAGCTGAACTCTCGCGGTCAGTTTTCTCTCGAACCACGTGAAGAATGCTCCGAGAATGGCTATGGATATCAGACCCGGAAAGACTACAATCTCGAGGAAGTAGGTGCTGGTTACCAACTGGATTATCTGGGTGATTGGGTCCGGCAAGTGTTTCCTACCAGTTCTCCCTTTGACCCGCTAGATGCAGAGCGTATGCAAGTGGAACAAGGGCCACGACCATGAATGTCAAAACTGGAACTGTTCCAGATGCTCCTAACGCTCTAAGATCCAGAGCCCAAGCGAAGAGGAACATCGCGATGACGTCGTAGACTACGAACATCAAGATGTAGGGATAGTACTGAATGATGAATCGGGTTCTTCCAGGACCGGAGGCTATCTGCCCGGACTCAAAAGGGGCCTTCTTTTCGGGGGTGGGTCTTGGATCCCGTGGACTGATCACCAGTCTTAAAGTAATAACGAGCGCTAACGTCGCAGCGAAGAGGAAGATAATGTAGCCAGTTTCCTCGGGTATCCCTTGGGAGACCACGGCTATTGTTGACTCCGCCTATTTTCGCAAGCCCGGGTCTGACTCATTATAAACGTTTGAATTAGAGAGTAGCTTCGGGGCTACTCTGTTCTCTTCCAGAGATAATCGGCATAGTCATCCAAAATCTTCCGATTTTCCAGGCCGGTCACTTTGTCGAGTGATTCCTTCGCGTTGCCCGCGTATTCTTTGGCCTTCAATCTCGCGAATTCAAGGGACCCCGCTTTCTTGAGTATTTTCAAGACCTCTCTATTCGAATTCTTCCGATTCGAGTTCAACAACTCAATATTGCTGCTAGGACGCGGAGCCTCATGTAGACAATGCGAGGTAACAATGTTCGGAGCTTTCAAAACAGGTTCATCAGATCCGTCGGTAAAGTCGAGAATATCATCTTGGATCTGAAAAGCCATACCGGACGACCTTCCGAACTTCTGCACCCCGACCAAATCCCTTCCGTCAACCCCAGCGATAGCCGCTCCTATTCCGGCTGCCGTTCCGAAGAGAGAGGCCGTCTTCAAATCCGCAATAGCGATACACTCACTCACACTCGCGTTGAAGTCTCCAAGAATATCGAGAAGCTCCCCTTTACTAATATCCACTAAAGTCGTTCCGATCATTCTCATTACCTCCGGATTTTTGTAATTGGACAGAAGCTGAACGCCCTTAGAAGCGAGAAACAAACCAGAAGTTAGGGCCTTCTCATTACTGAAGGCCATATGAATCGTAGGCGCTCCCCTACGGACCTGATCCTTATCGATCATATCGTCGAAAACTAGGGTCGCCGCGTGAATGATCTCGATAGCGGCCGCTGCTTCTAGAGCTTCCTCCGGTTTCCCGCCCAAGGCCTCCGCAGAAAGCACGACCAATAACGGTCGGCAACGTTTTCCACCTGTTCTGAACATGTACTTGATTATCTGGTTCGCTTCACGTCTGTCAAAATTTGCCTTCAAAGTCTTGTTGATTGTCTTCTCGATTGGATCGCGCCAAGCTTCAAGCGAAGGTGGAAACTTTCTCATTTCCGCGAACCTAGTATCTCGCGTCTCTTCAAACATTTACACCGCTATTTAATCGGTTGTGGACAACACAGAAACCCACCAAACGAACTGTATGTAGATGCCCAAAACAAGCTTTATAGCAAAAGATTGGGAACTCGCAAAATTCAGTGGACGAAATGGAACAGACACCTAAACCGATGGAAACAGTGAAGCCGGGAAACAGAACAGTGCTTTACGCCATCATCGTCATCATACTAATCGCAGTTGGCATTGGAGTGTACTACCTGACCCAAAACACGACACCAACAACCCCGGCAGCCGTCCAGCTGACGATATGGGACACCAACGGATCCTGCCTTCAGACTGCCAATCCACCGGACTGTGGCTTCAAGGACTCCAGCGGGAATGCTAACGTCACAATTACACACGGTCAGACAATCCAATGGACTAACACAGGAGGGTCTCCTCACACCGTCACTACCTGCGACCCAGCTCATGCAACCAGCTCGAACACCCTTGGATGCCCGACCGCCAATGCTGCCGGTCTACAATCATTCGATTCAGGCAATATAGGTCAAAACGGCGGGAAGTGGCCTTCCTCTCCATACCTCACGCTGGCGGTAGGCACATACCACTATTATTGCACACTCCACCCATGGATGCATGGAACACTCGTAGTGCAATAATCGCATTTGGGCAGCTCTTCAAATCCCAAGTTTCTTGTTCTCAGTCATAGCTGTCGATCTGATCGTCGACCCCTACACTTGGCCGGGATGACAAATCTGACCCGCACTTTCCTAGAAAGTTCTCGCTCAGCGACTCTGTAGTTCTGCGACTGACTCATCCATCTCCTTGGGAAGGGCGCAAGCTCGTTGCCGTAGTATTCGGCTCGAAGCTAGGATGGGGGTTGCGATAAGGACAGTGATGCCTATTCCTATAAAGAAACCCTGAAACGAGGCCAGGCTCGCAGCCAACGATACTGCTCCGGTAAGTCCGATTGTCGTCAGGAGGAAGAAGCTCGCGCAGGTTGGACAAGCGGTAAAAAGTCCGATGAAACCTCCGAGTCCACCAATCCATCGTAGGCCTGCGACTTTAGGCGCGTTCCTGAATGAGTATGTAGCCAAGGCAGTGTTTAGTCCGACCAGCCAAGACGCTGTGAACATCAGAATCAGATTAATGGGAATGAGTAGAATGGCAAGATTCTGCGTCAAGTACATAACAAGCTGAGGCATCTGGCCGAACCCGCCACAACACAACGCCTCTGCGACAGAAGGGACGTTGACGCCGTAGTCTGTGCTGAAAGCGAGGCCCGGCTGATAAACAAAAGTGCTCGATGTTACCCCGAAGGCTAGCCCATAGCCAATAGATGAGGCTGCAAAGACACGTGAATAGGGTCTCTTCTCCAACACCGAAGAGATGAATCGCAACGTCGGAAATGAGTTGCACCAAGGGCCCGAACCGCTTTGCCTGACGAAGCGGGATAGACCAGAAAAGGACAACACAAGTCCTATGAGAAGTAATGCAAAGACTGCGTATCCGCTATCATGAACTAAGCCTGATGTGAGCGAATCATACCGGATAAGCGCCAACAGTCCCTGATAGTACGCCAAACCACCGAATGCAAGGGAGACTCCCAGAAGGGTAAGCTGCATCTGACGACTGCGGAGAATTATTCCCCAACGACTGAACGTCATAGCAACAATCCTACTAATTGACTGCATGCTTCTTGCCTGCGGTCAAGGCAATCTGCGCACGTTTAGGGGTGTCCCACGTGCAGCTGTACGAAACTGAGTCCCATTAGGAGACTTGCAATTACCAGGCCAATTATAACCCATGATGAAAGAGATTTTGGTTCATACTTGAGATGCTGGTAGAACATCGCGATGAGAATCGCCTTTGTCGCCGCGATTCCCAACAGGACACTAACGTACGCGTTGGAAGCGATGATTGATGAAAGATTTACCTCGATATCGGTTTCTGCTATCAGGGCGGCGAAGACGAGAAGGTAGAGATAGTTTGTGTTCATCGCCATCACTAGATCAAGTAGAATAGTGGGAACAGGAATACCCAGACTATGTCGACGAAATGCCAGTAAAGGCCGAAGTGTTCAAGCGTTGTGTGATCTCCATGAAGATATTTGCCCTTTATCGCCTTGGCCAATAAGTATACTGTCATGCACATACCCGCGAACACGTGAACTCCGTGGGTTCCGGTCGTGATGAAGTAACTGGTTGCCGGAAGGGAATAGTTCTGGAAGACCCCGCTGGCGCCAAGGCTAAACCATTCACCTGCCTTGATGTAGAGAAACGCTGCACCGAGAACGAGCGTTCCTCCAAGGCTAGCAATTAGCCCGTTCCGATTTCCTGCTCTGGCGGAGGCTAGAGCCATTATCGCGGTGAGACTGCTGGTGAGTAGGACAAGTGTCATCGCGAATCCATTCCTGATCTCGAAAAGCGAGCCTGCTGGCGGCCACGCTGCGTCGTTGGTTCTTACGAAGAAGTACGAGCCTATCAAGACCCCAAAGAAAATCACCTCTGCCCCTAGGAACGTCCAGATTCCGAGCTTCATGTTCGGAACTTGCTTGAAGGGCCAACTCTCAACGTGGGTATCCTCATGGACGGTGAACGTCTCTCTGCTGTAGCCGAAGAGGGAGATGATGCCTAGGATGACCCCGTCAGCGATCAAAGGCCAGAAGGGCTGATAGCTAACCGGTTGTGGGTTTGCTGGCTTTCCGATTGTCAAACCTAGGAAGAAGATGAACGCTGCGAACGCCATTAGAACTGGCCAAGGACTAAGCCCTTCGTGATGCAACGGTGAAGTCTTGTTTGATATAGACGACCCATTCGGGTTCCCGATTTCGTTAGAGTGTCCTAACCCGTTTGGAAGTCCCGGGCCTGAGCCGAAGCGGATGGTTCCATCAGCTTGGAAAGTAGGAATGACGTCAAAGTCGTGAGGAGGCGGAGGTGAGGGAAGCGCCCACTCAAGGGTCCACGCGTCCCAAGGGTTTGGACCGGAGGGCGGGCCAACTCTAGAGCTGCGGTACAGATTGTAGAACAACAGAAGTTGTGCTCCACCGAATATTAAGCCTCCTAACGTAGCGGTGAGGTTGAGGAGACCCCAATCTGTCTGAGGTGAATACGTCACTATTCTTCTTGGCATGTCCAAGAGGAGGAACATTGGGAAGTATAGAACTTGGAATCCGATCATTGACAATACAAAGTGAACCTTGGCCAACCTCTCGTCATACATTCGGCCCGTAATCTTGGGGAACCAGTAGTAGAGGCCCCCAATGAGACCAATAATGCTGGCTCCTACCATTATGTAGTGAAAATGCGCTACGACAAAATATGTCCCCCTCAGTGCATAGTCCAGCGCGACTGATGCGAGAAAGACCCCGGTGATCCCTCCAACAATGAAGTTTGCTACAGCCCCCAATGCGAAGAGGGCAGGAGCCTTGAGGCGGAGCTTGGCGAACCCGAGGGTCTCGATGAGTGAGATTACAATGACATCGAAGGGGAGAGAAACGGCGATCGTGGTTACTGTATACAACTTTGTTGAGGCTATTCCAATCCCCGTAACGAACATGTGATGCCCCCAGACCACGAAGCTGATCAGTGCTGCTGCAACCAACGATCCGATAACATACTTGGAGCCGTAAAGCGGCCTTCTGGCAAAAGTTGGAATTATGTCCGCAATTATCCCAATGGCGGGAAACAATACGATGTATACTTCAGGATGCCCGAAGAACCAGAACACGTTGTCCCAGAGCAGCGAGCCTCCCTGGATCGATGAGAAGTATACTGTGCCAAAGGCTCTGTCGACATAAAGCAGAACGACGGCGGCGAGAAACGATGGAAATGCGTAAAGCATCATGAAAATTGTTACGAGGATCGCCCATGGAAACACAGACATATACCTCAGCTTGAGCCCCGGCGCCCTCATCTTGAACATCGTAACGAGAAAATTGATAGAACTCATGGTTATTGAGACAACCATTAGGATTAGAGCGCCAGCTCCGAGGTTGAAACCGATTGCTGGGCTAAACTGGCCAGTATTTTGCGGTGAGTAAAGGGTCCAACCAAGGTCCGGGGCCGCCCCGAAGAAGAAGCTGAGAATCATCATCACACCGCTGAATAGGAAGAACCAGTAGCTCATCGAGTTGAGTCGAGGAAAGGCCAAGTCTCGGCAGCCGATTTGTAAGGGAATTACGAAATTAGCAAAACCGAAAGCCAACGGAGACAGGACCCAGAAAATCATCAGAAGACCGTGAACGGTGACAAATTGATTGTAGACATTGGCTGTAAGGACATTATTGTCGGGAGCTGAGAGTTGTGTCCTCATAGTGATTGCGAGGACGCCCGCAGCGGCGAAGAGGAATAGTGATGTTATGATATAGAGTATGCCGATGTCCTTGTGGTTGGTGGTGTAGAGCCATCTCCTTGCCGAATAAGCGAATCTTTGACCCATTCCAATACCACTTCAGGCGATTAGGATGGCCGTGTTCCCAGAGCTATCGGACTGAGTTGGATCACCGCCGTACACCGATGTGATTCTCGCGGAGCCCGTTCCGGCTGCGGTAGGGGTGTAGAGGACAGAACAACTTGCGGTACCCTTCGAAGTGCCTGCCATGAGAGTGCACGTTCGAGTGTTGAAGTAGCCAAGCGCTGGTGTGCTGAAGGTCACGTTGCCTTTCGGGGTAAGACCTAAGCCGCTGGGGGAACTGTCGCTAAGGAGAGCGGTGCACTGGCTGGTTTGGTTCACGGCAACTGAGCTAGGCGAACAAGTAATTCGGGTGTGAGTGTACCACTGTTGAAAAGTCGTTTCATCTACCACGTTTAGGATTCCTTTCATTGTCGCGTGTCCTATTCCGCACAGCTCGAAGCATTGGATCGTGAAGTTTCCAGCCTTATAGGTCGTAAACCACATCACGTTAGTGCGGCCGGGTATGGCATCTGTCTTGATGTCGAGGCCGATGATTCCGAAGTCGTGAAAAACATCTGCACTGGTGACATTGAGGCGAATGCTATTCCCAAGGGGCACTCGAAGAACCAAGTTGTCTGAATGACCGTTAGGATAGGCAAAGTTCCAGTAGAATTGATGCCCCGTAACCAGCACGCTGCAACCATCGCAGACCTGTGAGGGCGCGGGTGGGGAAAGGATGTTGTCGATCGCCCCGAAGCTTCCTATTATCAGAGCGACCAAGATTATGGTTGAGAGCGAGACTGTAACCACGACACTCCGGGCATGCCCTCTTGAGGGCGGTACCTTGCCCAGTATCGGAGTGTCGTCAGGCTGGCGGGAAGACGGTTTATCCCTGTATTTGACTACGAAATATATCAGAAGGCTGAAGACGATTATAGAGACTGCTATGGCAAGATATGTGAATAGGCCGAAGAGGGAGTCGAACTGGACCTGAGTGCTGGAGACTGCCATCCGCGGATTCTCTGAACTTTTCTGCTCCCGGGTGTTTCGTTTTTAAAGGGTTTTGCACTAGCTATATCGGTAAACGATCGAGAATCATTTCTCCAGTTCGGCCGGTCTCAGTGTAAGATTTCGAACTGTTACAACATTGGCTACGACAATTGCAAGTATTGCCGAGGCGAGTGCAAGATGCGCGTCGCCAACAATAGGATTTAGCGAGGTAGTGACTGTTACCATTCCGAGAAGTACTTGAGCGATCAACGCTACGAGGCTCGCTGTGGACAAAAGAACGATATTACTTGCTTCCTTGTATCTTGTCCAAGCAACGATGGCCATTCCGAGGATGAACACTCCCACTACAGAATTGAAGAGTCGATGCGTAAGCTCAATCACGACTTCGGGATTGTTCAGAGCGGGAAGGACCGCACCCTTACACAGGGGCCAAGATTCTCCGCAGCCAAGGCCAGAATTGCTTGTCGTCACATACCCACCGATGACGATAAGAATGTAAGTAGAAACGACAGAGCCGTACGCAAAGACTCGAATCAGACGGTCATTGCTCTTCCAGCCTTTCTGAACCATGACCGCCCACGGAGAGAGACTTGTCTGCACGACGTATTTAGTCTACGCCTAGTACAAACCCTTCCGCTCGGAAAGCATCATGCCAGCCATGCTTTGAAGAATCGCCGATGGATCTTTGCTTTTTACGACTCCACTTGCTACTAGAACCCCTTCGGACCCCAACTCCAGCGCCTTTGACACGTCCTCCGCGGTCGTGACTCCGGCACCACACAGAACTTTTACGCTGCGATTCACTTTTCTGATCTGTTTTAGGCTCTCGGTAATCAGTTCGGGGCGAGCTTTCGAAATGGAAATGCCTGTTCCTATGAGTTCGGGGGGCTCGACAGCGATCATGTCCGGCAGCATGTTTGCGATGTCGACGCTGGCCTGTGTCGTATCTGCGCAGACTGCGGATACGAGATCGGCGTCGGAACACAATTTCACCGTGCTAGCGATCTCAGATGCGCTGATCCGTTTTTCTGAATGATTGACTAGAGACCCGTCGGCTCCCGATGACTTGACAGCCTCGGCGAGTACGTGGCCCGTGTGCGCACCCGGTTTCACTGGATCTATGTGCTGGCTGAAGACTGGGATATCAACCGTCTTTGAGACGGGTTCGATATCAGTGAACTGTGGCGCTACGATGATTGTTACGCCGGTCTCCCTTGAGACATCTTCTGCAATCTTCGCTAGCTCAATTGCGCGTTTACCTGTCGCCTCGATGTAGGTCTTGAAGTTCACAACTAAGAGTAATCCTCTTAGCGATTTCATCGAGATCGTCCTCAGAGACTGAGACCGGGAAGAGACGGGGTCGAGAGTTGATCGAACTCTTACTCTGCGACAACAAGCTGAAGCGCGCGGTCCACTTCCTTCCCGTTGAAGATAATCTCTCGTAGCGCGTTTGACATCTTCAAGGGGTCTGTGTGTTGCCAGACATTCCTTCCAACAGCCAGCCCTGTCGCTCCTGCGTCCATTGCCCCTTTTACTTGGTTGAGAAATGTCTCGTCTGTCGGAGCTTTCGGTCCTCCAGACATGAAGACCTTGGCGAGCCCGGCGGCTTTTACGGCCCATCTGAAGCTGGTCGGGTCTCCTGAGTATTTGATCTTGACAGCGTCTGCCCCAATCTCGAGTCCCGCTCTGGCGGCGTAAGAGACAATTTCGGGAGCATTGTCGTTCTTTACTGCCTCTCCTCGGGGATAGATCCAAGCGATGGCTGGTACTCCTTCCTCATGGGCGTCTTCTTGGATCTCGCCGAACTCTTGCAGCATGATATTCTCGTTGGCGCTTCCGAGGTAGATCGTGTACCCGACTCCTTTGGCTCCGAGGCTGATGGCCTCCTCGACGCTGCAGACTTGCGTGGAGATAGGCTCACCCTTCGGGAGACTTGTCTTCCCGTTGAGCTTGATTATCAGAGGGACTTTGCTGTTGTAATATTTCTCAGCGATTCCCTTGTGAAGTACGACACCAGTAAACTGTCCTTTGACTGCGATATCAAGGACATAGTTAGGATCAATGTTCTTCTCGTTGAAGTCTGTGGATGGGCCGTGTTCGAAGCCTTGATCGTAGGCCAGGAGGAGTCCTTTGCCGTTTTTCAAGAAGTTATCCATGGTGGCTTTTGTCATAATCCTCGTCCTGCCTTGGCCCAATCCTTCCACTTTAAACTAGCTCTAGGTTCCGGGGGATCAGCGCAAGAGAAACCGTTATCGGACGATTCCATACGCGGAATCTTATGGCTAGGCGAATAGTCATTGTAGGATGTGGAGTATCCGGCACCACGGCTGCATTCTACTCGAGAAAGACTGATAGGACCTCGGAGATTACGATTGTGGGCGACGAGGTTCTTCCTGAATATTCTCGGTGCGGTCTCCCTTATGCATTCAGCGGAATAGTTCCTACAATGCGATCGCTGATCGGTTACGATGAGGATTTTTACGAGCATACGAACAGAGTAAACCTCAGGCTCGGAGTTACAGCGACAAAGATTCGTCCTGACCGCCGGATTCTAGAGCTCAAGTCGCAAGATCATCCCACAACCGAGCTTCAGTACGACAATCTCATCCTCACGACAGGCGCCAGTCCGACAACTCTTGCCGTTCCAGGTTCAGAACTAAACGGTGTGTTTACGATCCGAACTATGAATGACGTGGAAGGACTGGCGAACTATCTCGGACAAGCAAAGGCGAGGAAGGCTGCGATCATCGGCGCGGGTCTCATCGGTTCAGAAATGGCGGAGGCGTTGCTCGTACGGGGAGTTGGTGTATTGCAAGCGGAGATAGTCCCGGAAATTCTCCCGGTGATTCTCGATCCCGACATGGCCTCAGTTGTTAGAGAGAAAGCAGAGGAGCATGGTGTGGAATATCATCTGCAGTCGACTCTGGAGGAGATTCTCGGGGACAAGGGAAAGGTGAGCGGAGTTCGAATCTCGGGTCGCACGTACGAGGTTGAAGCTGTCATCGTTGCGATCAGGATTAGGCCTAACACGGAACTAGCGAAGGACGCAGACATACTTCTGGGTGACTCGGGCGGAATTAGAACCGATGATAGAATGTTGACTTCTGCAAGAAATGTCTATGCTGCGGGCGATTGCATCGAAACCTTCGACCTCGTTACACACAGACACGTGTTCTTTCAACTTGCCACGACGGCGGTTAGGCAATCAATGGTTGCAGGCATAAATGCTGCGGGAGGCGAGGCGCGATACCCGGGATCGACTGGCGTGACCACCGTGAAACTCTTCGGGCTCGAAGTAGCAACCCTCGGTCCAACGACCGCTATGGCCCAACAAATCGGAATCACTCCGGTCTCCGTCAGAACAACGGGATCGACACGGCTCTCCTACTATCCGGGCGGCAAGGATCTAACCGTGAAGCTCCTCGGGAATCCCGCGAACGGGAAGCTTCTCGGCGCTCAGCTCGTGGGCGAAGAGGGAGCGACGCTCAGGGCTAACTTCGCGTCTATGGCGGCCCACCTCGGACTGACAGTTCAAGAGTTTGCAGAGATCGAGACTTGCTATTCGCCACCTCTCGCGCCGGTCTGGGACCCGGTGACTATTGCAGCTCAGGCGCTGTTGAGGAAGCTTAGACCGCCGCTCCCTAAGAGGTCAACGACAGATTCGAACGGTTGATTGCGCGCTTTGAGAGTACTGATTTCGGACCCAATCGACGACGAAGGCGTCAAGATTCTCTCAGACGCCGGTTTCACGGTAGACAATCAGCCCGGAATCGACAAGACAAGGCTCGCCAGCATCATCAACCAGTATGATGCGTTGATAGTTAGAGGCAGAACAAAAGTCGACGCCAATCTGATTCGCAATTCCAGACTGAAGATTGTAGGACGAGCCGGTGTCGGCCTCGACAACATCGACCTTCAAGCAGCGAAGGAGAAAGGAGTCACCGTTCTCAATACGCCAAGCGCTCCCACAACCAGCGTCGCAGAACTCACCGTCGGGCTGATGCTCTGCCTGCTCCGCAAGATTCCGTTCGCGGATCGAAGCATGAAGGAGGGTCGGTGGGTAAAGAATCAGCTGATGGGCGAAGAGTTACAATCGAAAAAGATTGGGATTATCGGACGAGCCGGGCGGATTGGTAACGAAGTCTCTCGAATCCTAACTGTAGGATTCCAGGCGGAGGTTCTCGGCTACGATGTCATCCGGCCTCGCGGGGTCCCAGGGTTGAGCTACGAGATTACAGACTCGATAGACGATCTGCTCCAGCGATGCGACATCGTCACTATCCATGTCCCATATTCTCCCCAGACCCATTACCTGCTGAACGAGGCACGCCTGCGAATGATGAGGATGGGATCCTATCTTGTCAACACATCAAGAGGAGACATCGTGGAAGGACCCGCTCTACTCAGGCTATTGAAGGATGGGCGGATCAGAGGCGCGGGACTCGATGTCTTTCACCTTGAGCCGCCGGTGGATGAGTGGGAGAAGGAACTGGTCAACCTTCCTAATGGGACGACGGTCGTCACCTGCCACATCGGGGCTGAGACCCGACAGGCTCAGAAACGTGCGAGCATAGAGATCGCAGAGCGGATAAAGACAGAAGCCACCCGGTTTCAAGGGACCGGATAGGTTCCTCCTGAACGAGCAATACGGGGCATTTACGGGAACATCCAATCGTGAAAGAGCCACCCTATGCTACCTCGCCTATGATCTCTGATCTGAGCTTGTTCTGGGCGATTCCGTAGGGGATCCGTGAGTCAGCGGCACCCAGACAAGTGTCCTACTTTTCAGAGTAGAAAAGGTAACTTAGATCGGCAAATCGGTCAGAACAAGCCCAGATCACAAATCCAACCCCGTCGATTCTGTGACCCCACTTTT
>Ga0209761_1000521_pt1 | contig 23576 bp, 17 predicted proteins | sample GraSoi013_1_40cm_4_FD_185818 | JGI IMG/M metagenome (GOLD analysis project Ga0209761, IMG submission 185818) | Grasslands soil microbial communities from the Angelo Coastal Reserve, California, USA - Sample 09_25_2013_1_40cm (SPAdes) (version 2) | ecosystem: Environmental > Terrestrial > Soil >...
TCACGATAGAAATCGAGCGTCACCTCGGCGATGTACTTCCAGCTGAAGTTGGCGAGAACGCGCGCCCGGGACGCTTTCCCCATCGCCGTCCGCCGCTCGGGCGCGCCCATCAACTCGTTGATCGCGGAGGCCAGGGCGCGCGAGTACCCGTCGGGATCACGCGGCTCCGCCGAGCCCCCGCCCTCGGCCTCGAACCGGACGAGGATTCCGGTCTCCCCCGGCACGACGATCTCGGGGATGCCGCCGACCTCGGCGGCGACGACGGGCGTCTCACAGGCCATCGCCTCGAGGTTGATGATGCCGAAGGGCTCGTACACCGAAGGGCAGACGAAGACGGCGGCGTGCGAGTAGAGGGCGATGACGACCTCTTTCGACAGCATCTGCGGAATCCAGATCACGTCGGCGGCCGCCTCGCGCTTCGCCTGGGCGACGAGCGTCGTCATCTCCTGGGCGATCGCATCGGTGTCCGGCGCCCCAGCGCAGAGCACGACCTGGACCCCGGACTGCAGGTGCCGGATGGCGCGGACCAGGTGGAGGATCCCCTTCTGCCGGGTGATGCGCCCGACGAAGAGGACGATGGGAATCTCCGGATCGACGCCGACGTCGCGGAGCGTCGTCGGAGCTTGACGGGGGCGATACTCGTCTGGGTCAATTCCGTTGTGGATGACGCGTACACGCTCTGGCGGTACTCCGTAGAGGTCCTGCACATCCTGTTTCATCGCCTTCGAGACGGCGATCACGCCATCCGCATTCTCGTACGCGGTGCGCTCGATCCAGGTGGTCGCATGGTAGGCAGAGCCCAGCTGCTCGACCTTCCACGGGCGGTGCGGCTCGAGCGAGTGTGTCGTCAGCACCAGCTTCGCGCCCGTGAGCGGGCGGGCAAGGCAGCCGGCAAGATGTGCGTACCACGTGTGGCAGTGGACGATATCGGGGGACTGGACCGCGCTCACCATGGCCAGGTCGCGCACGAGCGCATCGAGGAGCTTCGCATGACGCGGGTCTTGCGCGGAAAAGCGCAGCGCCGGGGCCACACCGTGGACGCGAAGGTTGCCGCGCGTCTCGCGCTGCTCTCCGAAAGGAAACACGTCAATGGAGTGGGTGCCGCCCTCGGCCGCAGCCAGCTCGCGAGCCAGATACTCGATGTGGACCCCGGCCCCACCGTACACGTTTGGGGGGTACTCGTTCGTGAACATCGCGATGCGCATTGCCGCACCTCATCTTCCACACCGCCGCTTCGATCGTCAGATAACGCTGCCACCCTGTCAATGTCTCGATGACCCGACTGGCTTGCTGCGCAAGCGACTCGCCACGGCCGGGTCTGCGCGACGGCACAGCTGGGGTGGCAGCCCGCGCAGGACCAATTCGGCGTCGGCCACGGTCATGCGGCCGATGAGATGCATGGCCTCGGGCATGCCGCCAGTACGATGCGCCGAGAGCAACAAGTTGTCGCCTGCAACGTCGCGGATTGGGTCGCCAACAGGAACGGGCTCTTCTGGAAAAACGTCGATGGCAGCCTTGATGCGGCCCGATTTCGTCTGCCGCACGAGCTCCGGAAAGTCCACGACCGCGGCGCGACTCATCAGGAGAAAAACCGAGCCTGGTTGCAGCAGGGCCAGCTCGCGCTTGCCCAGGAATCCCTGGTTCGTCGTCGTCACGGAAGCGAGCACGAACACCGCCCTGGAGGTCGACAGAACCTCGTCGAGCGGCGCTGGCCGGCAATCATGAGAGCGGATCAGCTCGTCGGGGAGCCACGGATCATGGACGGTTACCGGGTTTCTGAACGGCACCAATAGAGTGCGCAACGCGCGGCCGAGATCGCCGAACCCGATCAGACCCACCGGCGCTCCCGTGAACTGGAAGCAGCCTTCGTTGCCCACCCGGCCGTACTTCTCGGCGCCTGCGCGGAAGGCGCGATCGGCCGCCGTAATGCCGCGCGCCAGGTCGATCGCCATCGCCAGGGCCGCCTCGGCGACCACGGTCGCGAACGCAGCGGTCGGGCTGAGCACCCAGATCCCGCGCTCCTGACAGGCCTGGTAATCGATGTTGGGGAGGAAGTTGGTCTCGACGTTGAAGATCGCCTTGAGGTGCCTCGCGCGGTCCAGGCGGGCACGCGACATGGCAGTCTGGCCGATCACGATGGAAGCCTCAGGGAGCAGCCGGTCGACCTCCGCATCGGGCATCGGTCGATCTTCTGAGATCTCCAGCCTGCCCAACGCTTCAAGGCGTCGGCGCGTCTCGGCGTCACAGATGAGATCGAGCGTCCGCGGAAGGGGATCGACGAGAATCAAAGGCTGGGTAGCCACCAGGGAGCGCCTCCCTCCGCGCCGGGCCCGTAGCATTGACACGATTTGATCGCAACTGGACGTCGAGGGTCACGGCAGTAGCCCGACCGGGATGGCACGACTACGATTTTTCTCAGTAGCGCTCCGCTTCGGCGAGTCCTGGATCAGTGCAGGTACCCGCTCCACCACCGCCACGTGCAGGCGCAGTCGCGCTGGCACCCGCTCGTCGACGAGGCCAGGAGCTGCACCAGCGTGCCGTCGTATCCGACTTCGAGGTTCCCGGACTCGCAGGAACCGGAAGGATCTTGCCATGGCGGAAGTCGGTGGCGAAGAGGCGGTCGAACGCGGGGGTGATCGCCAGTCCCTTGTAGACGGTGCTGTCGCCGGAGTTGTCGACCGCGACGCGCGCGCTCTGAACGTTGTGCGGTAGCGGCGAGCTGAGCTGCGGCGACCAGCCGGAGATGATCCCATCCTCGCCCGCGAAGAGAAATCGGGCAGGCGCCCTGGTCTGGTTGCCCTGCGAATACGCCGGAGTGCGCCTCCGGTTATGCGCCCAGCGACGGAAGACCTTGGTCCGGGTCCACCAAGGGAGCGCCGGTCGTCGGTTGAAATCAGTAGCGGCGCACAACGTACTGATTCTCGAGAGGAACGAGAAAGAGAGAGGGCCCGCGATGCACATCATCCTGAAAAGAAGCTTCCCGTGGTTCCCGATGGTGCTGGCGGCAGGATGGATCGTGATGGTGGGCCTTGCGATCTCCGACCTGGCGTGGTTCGCAGCTGCAAGCGCGTCATTTGGTGGTCGCCCCACGGCGGCCTCGGCACCCAAGGCGGTTCCAGCTGCCGGTACAGCGGTCAAAGTCCCAGTGGGGGTCGCGCCCTGCACTGCTGCCGCCACCGCTCCTGCCGCCCGCATGATTCGATGACGTGGCGGAAGCCAACACGTTGGACATCACCTTCTTCGCTCCGCAAAGATGGCGGTTCACATCTCGGCTGTCAGTTGCCGCTCCACGAAGGCTCCGAACCGGAGGTACTGCGCGTAGAGGGCGTCGTAACGCTTCACCTGCTCCGGTTCCGGCTGGTAAACGGTCTCGATGCCGGACGACATCGCGCGCTGCGCATCGGCCAGGCTGGAGTGGACGCCGGCCGCTGCCGCGGCGAACATGGCCGCGCCGAGGGCCACCGCCTGGTCGCTCGCGGGGACCTCGATCTCGATGCCCATTACGTTCGCGACGGTCTGCATCACGAAGGGGCTCTTGCGGGCGACGCCGGCGATCGCGATTGCACCGTCTATCCGGATCCCTTCGGCGCGGAAGCGCTCGACGATGGCCCGCGATCCGTAGGCCGTCGCTTCGACGAGCGCGCGGTAGATCCGTGGGGCGTCGGTGCCGAGGCTGATCCCCGCGATCGCCCCCTTGAGCCGCTGGTTCGCGTCCGGGGTCCGGCGCCCGTTCATCCAGTCGAGCGCCAGGACCGCGCTCTCCTCCGGCGGAACCTCCTCTGCCGCCCTCTCGAGGGAGGGGATCATCCGCTCCAGGATTCCCTCGGCAACCGCCTTCTTCGCGGCCGGGTCCACGGCGAGCGAGGGAAGAATCGCTTCGACAGGCCACGCGAGCAGCCTCTTGAACCAGGCGTAGACGTCGCCGAAAGCCGATTGGCCCGCCTCGTATCCGATGGCCCCCGGGACTACCGAGCCGTCCACCTGCCCGCAGATCCCGCGCACCAGCTTTTCCGGCTCCTTCGCCTTCGGGATCACGAGCATGTCGCAGGTGCTCGTTCCCATCACCTTCACGAGCCGGTGCGGACGGATGCCGGCCCCCACCGCGCCGACGTGCGCGTCGAAGGCCCCCACAGCCACCACGGTCTCCCGAGGCAAACCCAGCCTCGCCGCCCATTCCCGGGAAAGCCTCCCGAACGGGGTGTCGCCGGTGAACGTCTCGCGCCCGAAGGTCGCCTTCAGCGCCGGCAGGCGAGGATGCAGTCTCGCCAGGAACTCGTCGGCGGGATAACCGCCGAAGTCCGCGTGCCACATTGCCTTGTGCCCGGCGGCGCACCGGCTCCGCCGAATCATCGAGAGGTCCTCGCAGCCGGTCAACACCGCGGGCATCCAGTCGCAATGCTCGAGGATCGTACCGGCTGCCTCCGCCACCGCCGGATCCACCCGCAGCAGATGGAGCGCCTTCGCCCAGAACCATTCCGACGAGTAGATGCCGCCCACGTATCTGGTGAAGTCGGGTCCGGCCCAGCTGCGGGCGGCCTGGTTGATCTCCTCCGCCTCGGCGACCGCGGTGTGATCCTTCCAGAGGACGAACATCGCGTTCGGGTTTTCCTCGAACCCGGGCTGCAGCGCGAGCGGCCTTCCTCGCGCGTCCGCGAGGACGGGGGTCGACCCCGTGGTATCGACCGCGATGCCCCGGACCCGCGCGGCGGCGCCCTTGCCCGTACCCTCGAGCGCCTCGAGCATCGAGAGCTCCATCGTCTCGAGATAGTCGAGCGGGTGCTGCCGGAACCGGTTCTCGAGCGGATTGCAGAAGAGGCCCTTTTGCCAGCGCGGGTAATGCTTCACTCCGGATCCCAGGACGCTCCCGTCCGCAGCGCGTACCACCATGCTGCGCACGGAATCCGTCCCGAAGTCCATCCCGACGACCAGGCTGTCCGCGTCTCTCACGACCTCACCACCGCGTGAATGGCTCGCGGATCCGGATGGGCTAGAATCGCTCGCGACTGTGAACGTTCCACATGCGCAAAGTCAAGCCGCTGACCAGGCGGTTCAGGCGGCAGTCGCGATGGCCGCGAGCAACTCGCCCTCCCGGCCGAGTTCATGGGCGAGATCGAACGCAGTGTAGCGGTTGCGCAGCAGGCGAACGTTCCTTACGGGGAGCAGGCGCTGGGGCTTCGTCACGCGCAGCTTCTCGAGCGAGAAGGGGAACCCGACGCCCTCCAGGATCGCGATCGCCGTGGCGAGCTCGGCGAGCAGCGGCTGCGCGAACGACAAGATGTTTTCCTTCTCCCTTACGAACGCCTGCAGCCGGCGGCGAAGGATGGCGCGATCGAGCGCCCTTCCCTGCTGCTCCTCTGCGATGATCGGCCGGTAGGGAGCCATCTGCTCCTCGAGCGTCGACTCCCATGGAGGTTCCTGGTCAAGGGCGAGGAGCCTCTCCTCGAGGTCTGGATCCGGAAGCCGGGTGAGCGCGCCGCCGGGTCCGAGCCACGCCTGGTACCCGTTGAGGAGCAACTTCGTGGCCGCTCCGACGAGGATGCCGTGCAGGTCGTGCTCCTTCGCGCCCGCCGCACCGGCGGCTTCCCAGAAATGTGCGACGGTGTGCTCGGCGGAGGCCGCCGGACGCGAGCTTCCGAATGCCTGCATCGCGAACCCGGAAACGAGGGCGGCCTCGGCGAGCGCGCTCACCGCTGCCGCCGGGTCGCCGCCCCACGCGCGCGCGGCGTCGATCGCCTGTCGCGCCGATCCCAGGGCGAAACCGCTCACGCTATCGCAATGTGTCTCACCGGCAACGCGCTGCGCGATGCGCCAGTCGAGGCTGGCGAGATACTTGGCGAGCAGATCGCCAAGCCCCGCAAGAAAGAGGCTGCGCGGCGCCGTCGCGAGGACGTCGAGGTCGCAGACGATGACCTCGGATGGCCGGGCCGGGACGGCGCGATGGTAACCGGCGATGCGAATCGCCGACGTCGCCGAGCCGTAAGCGTCCACCGAGGCGGCGGTCGCGATGCACCAGTTGGGAAGGGCTGCATCGAGAGCCACCTTCTTTACCAGGTCGCTCACGACCCCGCTGCCGACGCCGACCAGCAGATCCGGTGCGAGGGCCCGCACCTCCGCGGCCAGCGCCGCGGCGAGATGGAGCGTCGGAACGGGAGGTGGATCGCCGGGCAGGATCCGCGAGGAAATACGCGCCGCGTGGACCGCCCGCTTCCAGCGCTCCCCCGCGGCGGTCTCGGTGCGCTCATCGCTCAGCACCCAGAGCGAGACTGCGCTGCCGTACCGCCGCAGGAGGGCGCGGGCGGAGGACTCGAGCGCGCTCTCTGCGAAGATGACTTCCTCGACGGCGAGCCGGTGCAGGTTTCCGCAAGCGCAATCAAACCTCGCCGCGCTTCCCATGCGGGCCTTCATCTCGTCGAGAAACGGGTGAGAACTTGGACGGGGCAAGCCGGCTATAGCTTCGCGCCGCGCTGGATCTCCTCCGGCGAGCGGTGGTCGTAGCACTCGAAGGGAATCCCCACCTCGCCGGCGAGCGCCTTGAGCTCCGGGAGGTAGTCCCCGCAGACCGTCATCGGATGGTTGGTGTTGAGCTGCTCCTCGACGCGACCGCACAGTCTCAGGTACCAGTGCGGCCAGTCCGGGCTGCACTTCGCCGAGCGCTCCCGCCACTGCTGCTCGGTCGGGACGTCGGTCACCCCGCGCCCGGCGCACAGGTACATCTGGTTGTTGCGGTAGGAGAATCGCGCCCAGGTGACGACGCCGGGGACGCGGACGACCACCGAGGACGTGCCGCCGCCCTCGCGGAAGTACATGTAGGTCTGCCGCTCGGACCACGATCCGCGAAGCGAGTCGTGGCGGCCCTCGGCGAAGTATGGCGCCAGCGCGCCGGAGTTCACGAACCAGTAGAGTCCCTGCCGAGGGTCCCAGTACCTTAGGTCGTTGAAGCCGACCGGCTCGCCGCCGCTCAGAAGCTTCAGGACCTGCATCGTCAGGGCGGCGCCATCGTCGGCCTCGGTCGCCGACACCAAGGTGGTGCCGTCCGATTCGGGCCGGAGCTTGTTGTTCAGCAGGCCCAGCGTCAGATCGGTTGCCGGGTAGTGCTCGATCCAGTCGAGTTGGTCCTGCACGCCGACGAAGTCGAGTCCGAACTGCTTCTTCAGCTCGAGCAGGGCGAAGTAGACCTTCATCTGGAACAGCACCATCTCGCGAGTGAGGTGTTTGACCGGATCGGATCCGAGACGGACGTCCATCCCCTTCTCGACGAGGAAGGCGAGGGCGTCCTCGGCGCGCCCTGCCGGGACCTTCTCGGCCATCTTCAGGAGGCGGAGTCCGTCGAACCCCTCCCGGGCGATCCCGAAGACCCGGAGGAAGTCGGCCTCCGGGATCTTGTTCCACATCTGCATCGAGCGCGGGCCGACCGCGCCATAGATCGAGCCCTTGAGCTGCTCCCGGACCTTCCGGCCGGCTGCCGACGCCTTCGGTCCGACCGGGATCTCGATCGGCTTGGGCTGCGGCGGCGCATGGGTCCCGTTCTTCAGGAAGTCCTCGATCGCATCCGCGTAGTCCGCGTGATCCTCGAACCGCTCGACGAAGCAGCGGCTGGTCTCGACGCCCACCTGCGCGGTGCCGGCCGCGGCGGCGAGGAGCCCGACCGCGCCGGGGTAGTCGGACAGGCAACTTCCCAGCATGAGCTTCGGGACGCTCCGATCCAGCTGGTACATCGGGCTGACCGAGAAATCGGGATAAGCCCAGCCCGCGATGAAGTTCAGGAACCGATCTCCGCGGGCGTCCCGCACAGTGCGGATCCCCTGGGCGACGCTCGAGACGGGTCCCCCGGGGTTGAGGATGTTCGCCTTCCACCCGCACTTCTCGATCACGCGGACCAACTCGCCCAGTTGCTGCTTGGCGATCGGCCACACCACGCGGTTGGGCTCCGCGCGGGCATCCAGGGGCATGTAGACGTCGACGGTCTTCGCCATCGCTCACTCCTTCGGCCTGGCGCCACGCGGCTTCACTGCCTCGTGGCGCCATGCACCGCTTTTTACTTCAGCCACTCTCCCCCGCTATCCACGTTGTCTTTGGTGAAGACGTGCGAGTCGAGGGTGACCTCCTTCGGGACCTGTTTGCCCGCGAAGATGTCGAGCGCCATGTCGATCGCCTCACGGCCGCCGGTTGGATACTCGAAGCTCGCCGCCAGGATCCCCTGCTTCACGTAGGCCTGACCCTCGTGCGGAAGGGCGTCAATCCCGATGAACAGCATCTCCTTCTCGCGCCCGGCGGCCTTGGCGGCCAGGTAGGCGCCGTGAGCGCCCGGATCGTTGTGGCCGTAGACCAGGTCGATCTTCGGATGGGTGGCGAGCGCGGACTCCATCTCCTTGCGCGCGTTCGGCTCGAGCCACTTCATGTCGGCGTCGAACACCACTTTGAGGTTGGAGCCCTTGATCCCGTCGCGGAAGCCCGAGTCGCGGTCCTGCCCAGGCGTCGACGTCATGAGGCCCTTGAGCTCGACCACGTCGCCCTTGCCGCCTAGCTTGCTGACGACCCACTTGCCCGCGGCGCGTCCGATCTTCTTGTTGTCCGCGCCGATGAAGCTCGTGTAGTCCGAGCCGAGAACGCGGCGATCCAGCACGATGACCGGAACGCCCTTCTTGTAGGCGTCGGCGACAGGCGGGGTCAGCGGCGCTGCCTCCTTCGGTGAGACGATGATCAGGTCAACCTTGGAGCTGACGAACTCCTCGATCTGCGCCCGCTGCTTCAGCGAATCGTTCTGCGCGTCCTTGAAGATCATCTTTATGTTCGGGTGCTTCTCGGCGGCGTTCTTGATGTCCGTGTTCATCTGGACGCGCCAGGGCTCGCCCAGATTGCACTGGCTCATCCCGACCACGTACTGCTTTTCCGCCGCGTGGACCGCGAGGCTGAAGCCGAGCAGCAGCGCGGCAACGAGGAGCTTTTTCATGGTGTTCCTCCGGGTTGTCATTTGCGGACCCTCTGGAAGAGGACCGCGGCGACGATGATACTTCCAGTCAACATGAGGCGACTAGCTTCACCGACAGCATTGATGCTCAGGATTTTCTCGAGATAGCCGATGGTCATCGCGCCGACAAGGGTGAACAGCATGCCGCCCCGGCCGCCGTTCAGGCTGGTGCCGCCCATCACCACGATGGCGATCGCGGACAGCTCGTAGGTGCTCCCCGCTTCCGGGTCCCCCTGTTGCTCCTGAACGGCCTGGCAGATGCCCGCCACGGCGCTGAGGAGGCCACTCATCCCGTAGGCCAGCAGCTTCACGCCCTGGATCGGGATGCCCGACAGCCGCGCCGCCTCCTCGTTGCCGCCGGTCGCGTAGAAGTACCGGCCCCAGCGGAGCTTGGCGAGTAGCACCCTGCAGAGACCGATGCAAGCCAGGAAGATCAGCGTCACGACCGCGATGTTCTCCCCGAGGATCTTGTGGTCGAGCGCCGAGAAGATGCGCGGCAGGTCCACGTACTTGTAGCTGCCGTCCGGGTTCAGGACCGCGCTCGAGATCTTCTGGCCGCCCGACACCCACTTCGCGAGCCCGCGGGCGAACACCATCACGGCGAGCGTGGCGATGAATGGCTGCATGCGGAAGCGCGCAACCATTCCGCCCGAGAGCAGCCCGCAGGTCGTGCCCGCCAGGACCACGAGCGGGATCGCGGCCCACGCCGACCAGCCGAGGTGGATGCTGAGGATGGAGAAGATGACCGCGCAGACGCCGAGGATGCTGCCAACGGCGAGGTCGATCCCGCCGGTGATGATCACCAGGGTCATCCCGCAGGCGAGAATCCCGTAAACCGAGACCTGCCTGAGCATGTCACGGTGCGTGCCCCATTTGAAGAACGACCCTTGCGCGTTGAAGACTGCGCCGATGATCAGGACGAAGCAAAGGGGTGCGAGCGCCCGCACCCAGGGCCGCTCGAAGGCGATCCTCAGGACGCTTTTTTGCCCGGAAACGGCCTCGGTGTCGGGGCGCGGCTCGCGAACGTTCAGGAGGATTTCGCGGTCCGCGGTTGGCGTTTCGTTCATACGGCCTCGTCCGCCATGGCCGCCTTCAGGACCTTCTCCTGGGTTGCTTCCGCGCGGCCGAACCGCGCCGTGACGCGACCGCGGTGCATCACGACGATGCGATCGGCGAGGCCGAGGAGTTCAGGCATCTCGGAGGTGATCATCAGGATGGCGAAACCATCCTTGGTCCACTGGGTCATCAGCTCGTAGATCTCATGCTTCGAGCCGACATCCACGCCTCGGGTCGGCTCGTCGAGCAGGAGCACCCCCGGACGGGTCTCGATCCACTTCGCCAGCGCGACCTTCTGCTGGTTTCCGCCCGAGAGCGTGGCGACCTCCTGCCAGAGGTCTGCCGCCCGGATCCCGAGCGCACGCACATGCCGATTGGCGACCTGCCACTCCATCGAGCGTCTCATCCAGAGCGCCGGAGACACCGCCTTGAGCGACGCCAGCGTGATGTTCTCCGCCAGGCCCAGGCCGAGGATGAGGCCCGTGCCCTTGCGGTCGCTGGTCAGGTACGCGAGACCCTGCTGTACCGATCGGCGAGGCGAATGGATGTCGAATCGCTCTCCGTCGATCGCGACCTTCCCCTCTTGGAGCTTTCCGTACGCGCCGAAGATGCCCCGAAGCAGCTCGCTGTTTCCGGAGCCCTCCAGGCCGGCAAGCCCGACGATCTCGCCGGCGCGGACGGAAAGGGACACCTCGCGGACCAGCCAGGATCTCCTCCCGGTCGATGTCCCTCCGGGCTTGGGCACCGAGAGACCGTCGATCTCCAGCCGCACGGCGCCGATCTTGGTCCGCCGCACCGGGAACTGCCTGCTCAGCTCGCGGCCGATCATCCAGCGGATCAGCTCGGGCTCCGCGAGGTTCCCGGCCTCCGCGGTTCCGACGTGCCTCCCGTCCCGCAGCACGGTGATCCGATCGGCGATCCGGTAGATCTCCTCCATCCGGTGCGTGATGTAGACGATCCCGCAGCCCCGCGTCTTGAGCTGGCGGACGAGCCCGAACAGCTTGTCGACCTCCGGTCCGCTCAGTGCGCTGGTGGGCTCGTCCATGATGAAGATCCGCGCATTGAAGGCGAGCGCCTTGGCGATCTCGATGCGATTCTTGACCGAAAGCGAATAGTCCTCGACCAGTCGCGACAGGTCGATGTCGAGGTCGAGTTGGTCGCAGAACTCCCGCGCCTTCCGCAGCTGGGCGCTCCGATCCGTCCACTGCCGCGCCGTAGCGCTGCGCGTCAGCTCCCGCCCGAGGAATATGTTGTCGACGACCGACATCGAGTCGATGAGCGACATCTCCTGGTGGATGACGGAGATCCCCCGGGCGGCCGCGTCCTGGGGCGAGCTGAACCGCGAGGGGAAGCCGAGCAAGGCGATCTTCCCCTCGTAGTCGGTGTGCACGCCCGCCGCGATCTTCATCAGCGTGCTCTTCCCCGCTCCGTTCTCGCCGGCGAGCGCGTGGACCTCTCCGGGTCGCAGATCGAACGAAACGTCGTGGAGGACCGGCACCCCCGAGAAGGACTTGGAGATGCCGGTCATCGCCAGAAGGGCTGGATCCGGCTCGATCCGGGCGGCAGCGTTGCTGTTCTTCGCTTCCCCGGTGCTCAAGGCTCCCATCCTCAGGATTCACTCCTAGTCGTAGAGCAGCGGCTTCATCGCAGGCGAGTCGACGTTGGACTTGTCGTACCACTTGAACCCGGTGTCGATGTTCTTCGGCACCTTCTCGCCCTTGATCGCCTTGGCGGCCGCCTCGACGCACTTGTAGCCGATGCCGACCGGATCCTGCGAGACCGCGCCCGCCTCGACGCCGCTGCGGATCGCGTCTTTCTGCTGCTTCCCGGCGTCGTAGCCGATGACCACGATCTTGCCTTCCTTGTGGAGCTCCTTCACCGCGTTGAGCACGCCGATGATCGAACCCTCGTTGGCGCCGAAGATGCCTTTTAGATTCGGGTGCGCCTGGATGATGGCCTTGGCGAGGTCGGTCGACTTGAGCTGGTCACCGCCGCCGTACTGGACGTCCACCACCTTGATGTTGGGGTGCTTCTCTTTCATTCGCTTGAGGAACCCGTCGCGCCGGTCGATGCCGGTGCGGCTGGTCTGGTCGTGGACGACGGCGGCCACCTCGCCAGAGTCGCCGATGAGCTCGGCCATGTGGTCCGCGGCCGCGCCGGCGGCGGCGATGTTGTCGGTTGCAGCGGTGGCGACCGGGATGTCCGAGTCCACCCCCGAGTCGAAGCCGACCACCGGGATCTTGGCGGCATGCGCCTTCTGGAGCAGCGGGATGGCGGCCTTGGAGTCGAGCGCGGCGAAGCAGATGGCGGCGGGCTTCTTGGCGAGCTCCGCCTGCAGCATCTCGATCTGCTTGTCGACCTGGGACTCGTTCTCCGGGCCCTCGAAATTGATCTTTACCTTGTAGTCCTTGGCGGCCTTCTCCGAGCCCATCTTCACGGCCTGCCAGAACTGGTGCTGGAAGCCCTTCGAGATGACCGGGATGTAGGGTTCGGCCGCCCGCGCCGCCGGCGTGCCCACGAGCGCGACCGCCGCGAGGAGACTCAACGCAACCGAGAGCTTGTTCTTGTTCATCAGAACCTCATTCCGACTGGGTGGTTTCTCGCACGCCACCGCGGCGGGCGAGGCGAAGCCGCATGAACCAGGGGACGCATTGTGGATCGGGGCGCACCTCTTTGTGTAGTCGTCCGCGGTGAGATCGGGTCTGTACAGTCCCAAAACGTAGCCGCAAAGCCGCACTTCGTGCGGCAAGCGGCTAGGTCTGTCGCCGGCGCCGGATGATGTCCAGGTAGACCGCCAGGATGACGATCGCGCCCGTCACCACCGTCTGCCACTCCTGGGGCACCGAGAGGATCCGCAGCCCGTTGGTGAGGGTGCTGATGATGAACGCCCCGATCACCGTGCCGAGGATGGTCCCCTCGCCGCCCGAGAGCGAGGTGCCGCCGATCACGGCGGCCGCGATCGCGTCCAGCTCGTATCCGAGGCCGAGGGACGGCTGCGCCGAGTTCAGCCGGGCGCCGATGAGCACACCGGCCAGCCCGGCGAACAGGCCGCCGACCGCGTAGACGCCGATCTTCCAGGCGTCGACGTCGACGCCGGAGAGCCGGGTGGCCTCCTCGTTCGAGCCCAGCGCGAAGGTGTAGCGCCCGAAGACCGTCCTGGAGAGCACCAGGCTCGCCACGATGGCGGCGCCGAACAGCACCAGCACCAGGTTCGGCACTTCGAAGCCGGCCACGAGCGAGCCGAGCAGCGAGCCCATCGCCACCTCGTTGAAGACCGGTGTGTCGTTGAAGTAGATCGGCCGGAGCCCCGAGAAGACCAGCGCCAGGCCGCGCGCCACGTTCAGCATGCCCAGCGTGGCGATGAAGGGCGGGATCTTGAGCTTCGCGATCAGGGTCCCGTTGACGATCCCGGCCAGCGTGCCGGTGACCAGGCCGGCCAGGATCCCGAGCAGCACCGGCAGGTGCCAGTTGGTGATGAACACCCCGGTCGTCACCGCCGAGAGGGTCATCACCGTGCCGATGGAGAGGTCGATACCGCCGGTGATGATGACGAAGGTCACCCCCAGCGCCAGCACGCCGTTGACGGTGGTGGCGAGCAGGATCCCGACCACGTTGTCGAACTGCAGGAAGTTCGGGGAGGCCAGCGAGAACCCGACGAACAGCACGATCAGCGCGCCGAACGCGAGCAGCCGCTGCATGGCGCCCAGGTGGAGGAACGTCCGCTTGGCGGGCGCGGGGTGAGGCTCGGTCTGCGCGATGGGCTCGGTCATGCGGGTCCTCGCCTACAGCACCGGGGCGGTGGCGCCCGCGTGGATCACGTCGCTGCGCTGCGTGGCGTACCGCATGATCTCCTCCTGCGAGGCGCCGCTCCGGAGCTCGCCGGTGATCCGGCCCTCGCACATGATCAGGATGCGGTGGCTCATGCGGAGCAGCTCGGGCAACTCGGAGGAGATCATGATGATGGATTTGCCCTGCTTGGCCAGGTCGTTGAGGAGCCGGTAGATCTCGCTCTTGGCGCCCACGTCGATGCCGCGGGTGGGCTCGTCGAAGATGAGCACGTTGGTGTCGGCGGTGAGCCATTTGCCGACCACCACCTTCTGCTGGTTGCCGCCGGACAGGTTGCGGACCCGCTGCTGGAGGCCGGGCGTGCGGATCCGGAGCGCCCTCACGAACCGGTCGCCGTTCTCCCGGGTCCGCGAGGTCTGCACCCAGCCCAGCAGGCCCAGGAAGCGCTTCATGGCGGTCAGGACCAGGTTGGTCTCGACGTCCATCCCGAGCGCCAGGCCATAGCGTTTGCGGTCTTCCGACAGATAGGCGATGCCAGCCCGGACCGCGTCGGACGGCGATCGGATCTGAATCCTCTTCCCCTGGACGAAGATCTCGCCCGCCTCGCGCGGATCCGCGCCGAAGACGGCCCGGGCCACCTCGGTGCGGCCGGCGCCGACCAGCCCGGCGAATCCCAGGATCTCGCCGCGCCGGAGCTGGAAGCTCACGTCCTTGATGGTGCGGCCGCGCCGCAGCCCCCGCGCCTCCAGCGCGATCTCGGTGCTGGGCTTGTCCGGGACCTCGCGGACGGTCTCGTAGATGGTGCGGCCCACCATCATCCCGATGATCTGGCCGATGCTGGCCTCCTGCGTCGCGACGGTGTCCACGTACTTCCCGTCGCGCATCACCGTGATCCGGTCGGAGATCTGCTTCAGCTCCTCGAGCCGGTGCGAGATGTGAACCACCCCCACGCCGCGGTCCCGGAGCTGCCGGATGATCCGGAAGAGATCGTCGATCTCCGTCTCGGTCAGGGCCGCGGTGGGCTCGTCCATGATCAGGACTTCGGAGTTGAACGAGAGCGCCTTGGCGATCTCCACCATCTGCTGGGTGGCGACGGTGAGTTTCGATACCCGGGTGCGGGGGTCGAGGTCGAGTCGCAGCGTCTCGAGGAGCCTCCGCGCATTGTCGTTCAGCTTGCGGTCGTCCAGGAACCCGAGCGCGCGGCGCGGCTCGCGCCCGATGAAGATGTTCTGCGCCACCGTCAGGTGGGGCATTAGATTCAACTCCTGGTGGATCATGCTGATCCCCAGCTGCTGGGCCGCCCGCGGGCTGGGGATCTCGACCTCAGCGCCCTTGTAGCGGAGGCGGCCGGCGTCCTTGCTGTAGACCCCCGCCAGCACCTTCATCAGGGTGGACTTGCCTGCCCCGTTCTCTCCCACCAGGGCGTGGACCTCTCCGGATCGGAGCTCGAAGCGGCAGCCCGAGAGCGCGTGGACGCCCGGAAAGGACTTCTCGATCCCTTCCATGAGCAGGAGCGCTTCAGTCATTTCCGTCCTCCGCGCCGGCCGACGCTCCCGGTACGCGCCGCGGCGCTCGCCCCGAGACGCGCGTACCGCGAGGGAAAGCGACGCTGCACTCTGGCACATCGGGCGGTTCGTTGCAGCCGTATGCTCGGCCCGGCGTCGGCATGGCGGAGCCAGATCGTCCCGCGGCCACCTGAGGGCACCCCGGCGCCTTGCGCTGCACCGAGTACGGCCCCGGCGCCCAAAGACCGCCGGCCGGCCTCCTCGCGCGTCCATTGGGCGGACCTTCTGCTGCGCGTCTTTCGCGAGGACGTGCTCCTCTGTCCCTGCGGCGGCCGCCGCGTCGTCCTCGCCTTCGTCACCGGTAAGAAGGTCGTGAAGGACATCCTGGAGCAACACCGTACCGCTCAGCCCTGGTGCGCGACGACGCGCTGCTTTTGCACGCCCAGGTTCTGGATGCTCAGCGTCATGACGTCGCCCGGCTTGAGGAACACCGGCGTCGGCTTGATGCCCAGGCCCACGCCCGGAGGCGTGCCGGTCGCGATGATGTCGCCTGGGAGGAGCGTCATGTATTGGCTGACGTGCGACACGATCTTCGCCACGCTGAAGATCATGGTGCGCGTGTTGCCCGTCTGCATGCGCTGGCCGTTCACATCGAGCGCCATGTCGAGGTTCTGCGGGTCGGTGATCTCGTCGGTGGTGACGAGCCAGGGTCCGATCGGCCCCGCGGTGTCGAAGCCCTTGCCCTTGTCCCACTGCGTGGTCGCCATCTGGAACGAGCGCTCGGAGACGTCGTTGACGATGCAATAGCCGGCGACGTGGGAGAGCGCCTCGGCCTCGCTCACGTACTTCGCGGTGCTGCCGATGACCGCGCCGAGCTCGACTTCCCAGTCGAGCTTGGTCGAGTTCCTGGGCTGGATCACGTCGTCGCTCGGCCCGCTGATACAAGTGGTCGCCTTCATGAACACGATCGGCTCCGACGGGATCGGCAGCCCGGCTTCCTTGGCGTGGTCGGAATAGTTCAGGCCGATGGCGATGAACTTGCCGATGCCGACATAGGGCACGCCGTAGCGCGGCATGCTGTTCACGAGCGGCATGGTCTCGGGCTTGAGCCGCGACAGCGTGCGCAGCTGGCGCGGCGAGAGCTCGTTCGGGCCGATGTTGTCGATCACCTTCGAGAGGTCCCGCAGGCGGCCTTCGCCGTCGATCACGCCGGGCTTTTCGTAGCCCGGCTTGCCATACCGGCACAGCTTCATATCGTCATTCCCCCATCGATCGAGTACGCATTTCCGGTGGCGAACAGCGATTCGTCCGAGGCCAGGAACACCAGGATCCCCGTGATGTCGTCCACCGTGCCGAGCCGTCCCATGGGCTGGCGCGCGACGAAGTCCTTGCGCGCCTGCACCGGGTCGGCGAAGGCATTGATCCTTCCCTGCAGCGACGGCGTGTCGACCGTGCCGGGGCAAATGGCATTGCAGCGAATGCCTTGTTTGACGTAGTCGGCGGCGATCGACTTGGTGAGCCCGATGACCGCGGCCTTGGTCGTGCCGTAGACGAAGCGGTTGGGCAGGCCGCGAATCGACGAGGCGACCGAGGCCATGTTGATGATCGAGCCGCGCCCCTTCCTCAGCATCCCCGGGAGGAAGGCGCGCGACACCAGGTACATGGACTTCACGTTGACCGCGAAGGCCTGGTCCCAGTCCTTTGGCGTCGCGTCGAGAACGCTGCCGTGGTGCACGATCCCGGCGCAGTTGAACAGGACATCGATGTCGCCGACTTCGCGCGCCACGCTGTCGATCGCGACCTCGTCGGTCACGTCCAGCACGCGCGTTTGAATTCGCTCTTCCTGCAAGGAGGAAAGAGCCTGCTTGTTGACGTCGGTGGCCCAGACCTGCGCGCCCTCGCGCGCGAAGGCCAGCGCCGCGCCGCGACCCATTCCCTGCGCCGCTGCAGTGACGAACGCGACCTTCCCTGCCAGACGTCCCGCCATGAGCGCAGCGCTTTCCTTCCGTGCACGGCGCGGTGTAGCACACCCGCGCCGTGCTCTGCTACGCTGCGGCCGCGGAATCCGGAGGAGACGCAGGGCGTCCGCCGTCTGCTGCGCGGTGGAGCGGTCAAGGAATGAACCAGCTCGACTTCAAGGGCCGTACGGCGATCGTCACTGGCGGCATGCAGGGCATCGGCGCGGCGATCGTGAAACGCCTGGAAGCATCGGGGGCGAAGGTGCGCGTCTGGGATCTGAACGGCGCGCCGAAAGTCGACGTGGCGGATGCTTCTTCCATAAAAAAGGCGACCGAAGATGCGCTGAAGGAGCTTGGGAAGGTCGATGTCCTGGTCAACAACGCAGGCGTCGCAGGACAAAACGTCCCCACCGTGGACTATCCCATCGAGGAGTGGGAGCGTGTGCTGCGCATCAACCTCACCAGCCAGTTCCTCTGCTGCCGGGCGATCGCGCCGCACATGGTCAAGGCGGGATACGGCCGCATCGTCAACATTGCCTCGATCGCCGGCAAGGAAGGCAATCCCAACGCGGTGGCGTATTCTGCGTCCAAGGCCGGGGTCATCTCGCTCACCAAGTCGCTCGGCAAGGAGTTGGCGCAATCGGGCGTGCTGGTGAACTGCGTAACGCCGGCGGCGGCGAAAACCGCGATCTTCGACCAGATGACCGAAACGCACATCAAGTACATGCTCTCCAAGATCCCGATGGGCCGCTTCGTGGACGTCGAGGAGATCGCGGCGCTCGCGTGCTGGCTCGCTTCCGCGGACTGCTCGTTTTCAACCGGCGCGGTGTTCGACATTTCCGGCGGCAGGGCCACCTATTAAATGAAAAAGTCCAATCCAAAGCAGCGTTCGATCCAGTGGTTCGGGCGCCAGGACATCTACGGCTTCATCTATCGCAGCTGGATGAAGAACCGCGGCGTGCCGCACGACATGTTCGACGGCCGCCCGGTGATCGGCATCTGCAATACCTGGTCCGAGCTGACGCCTTGCAACACGCACTTCCGCGTCCTCGCCGACCACGTGCGCCACGGCGTCCTCGACGCCGGGGGCTTCCCCCTCGAGTTCCCGGTCATGTCGCTCGGCGAGACGCTGATGCGTCCTACCGCGATGCTCTACCGCAATCTCGCCAGCATGGACGTCGAGGAGTCGATCCGCGCCAATCCGCTCGACGGCGTGGTCCTTCTCGCCGGCTGCGACAAGACTACGCCCGCTACGCTCATGGGTGCGTGCAGCGTCGACCTGCCCACCATCCTCGTCTCCGGCGGGCCGATGCTCTCCGGCAAGTACCACGGCAACGACATCGGCTCGGGGACCAACACCTGGTCGATGTCGGAGGATCTGCGTGCCGGCAAGATCACGCTCGAGGAGTTCCACGAGGCCGAGTCCTGCATGCACCGCTCGCACGGCCACTGCATGACGATGGGCACTGCGTCGACGATGGCGTCGATGATCGAAGCGCTCGGCGTCGGCATGCCTGGCAACGCGGCGATTCCCGCGGTGGACGCACGCAGACACGTCCTTGCGCGCATGGCCGGCCGGCGCATCGTCGAGCTGGTAAAGGAGAACGTCTTCCTTTCCAGGATTCTCGTCAGGGAGGCGTTCGAGAATGCGATCCGCGTCTTGGCGGCCATCGGCGGATCGACCAATGCGGTGATTCATCTGACCGCCCTCGCGCGCCGCATCGGAGTCGATTTGGACCTCGACGACTTCGACCGGCTCGGCCGCGGCGTGCATACCCTTGTCAATGTGATGCCCTCGGGCAAGTACCTGATGGAGGATTTCTATTACGCCGGTGGCCTGCCGGCCGTGCTGCGGGAGCTGGGCGAAAACAACCTCCTGCAGCGCGACGCGCTGACGGTCAACGGCAAGACGATCTGGGAGAACAACAAGGACGCGCCGTGCTGGAATCGCGACGTCATCCACGGCTTGAAGTCGCCGTTCAAGAAAGACGCCGGCATCGCGGTGCTGCGCGGCAACCTCTGCCCCGAGGGCGCCATCATCAAGCCTTCCGCAGCGACGCCGAAGCTCATGACGCACCGCAACCGCGCGGTGGTGTTCGAGGACATCGAGGACTTCCACCGCCGCATCGACGACCCCAAGCTCGACATCGACGAGAATTGCGTGATGGTGCTCAAGAACTGCGGCCCCAAGGGCTACCCCGGGATGGCCGAGGTCGGCAACATGCCGCTGCCTCCCAAGCTGCTGAAGAAAGGCGTCACCGACATGGTGCGCATCTCGGACGCGCGCATGAGCGGGACCGCTTACGGCACCGTAGTGCTGCACGTCTGCCCCGAAGCGGCGGCAGGCGGCGCGCTCGCTCTGGTCGAGAACGGCGACATGATCGAGTTGGACGTCGAAAAGCGCAGGCTGGTGCTCCTGGTGACGGAAGACGTTCTCCTCAAGCGAAGAAAAAATTGGAAGCTGCCCCCGCCGCCGCTCGACCGCGGCTATTGGAAGCTGTACTTCGACCACGTGCTGCAGGCGAGCGAAGGCGCCGACCTCGATTTTCTCGTCGGCAAGAGCGGTGCCTTCGTGCCCCGCGACAACCACTGAGAGGCCCCGTCGTCACGATCCCGGCGGGCCACAAGCTGGTGGTCCATGACGTGGCGCACGATTGACAGCCGTGATTTTTCATGCCCTACGGTTCGCAAGAAGAAAGTTCGATCGAGGCCGCCCAACAACTCAGAAGGGGGAAATCGCGATGAATCGTTTTCATCAGAACCGGCTACGCCTGCCAACCATCGGGGGCCTCTCGTTCATCTTCCTTCTGGCCGCGGCCGCGTTCGCCGCCGGGCCGGAGACGGTGCAAGGGCCCGGAGCCGACCCCGACTGCTTCAAGGCCTGGGGACAGAACACCAAGTACTTTCAGTGGAAGAAGAAGAAAGGACCTTACCGCGTCGCGCTCGACAACGGCTTCATCGGCAATACCTGGCGCATCCAGATGATCAAGACCGCCAAGGCGTTTGCCGAGCAACCGGGCGTGAAGAGGAATTTGAAGGAGTTCAAGGTGATCTCGACGGGCGAAGACCTCCCCGCGCAGATCGCCGCCGCCAACAACTTCATCGACGCCGGCTACGACGCGGTCATCGTCAACGCGCTCAATCCGGCGGCTTTCGCGCCGGTCGCCAAGAGGGCCAAGGCGGCTGGGGTCGTTCTTCTCTCGTTCGACAACGTCATCGAGTCAGATGACAACATCGTCGTCAACGTGGACCAGGTCGAGCTCGGCCGTCTCGCGGCGCAATGGCTGCTCAAGCAGATCAAAGCCGACGGCGGCAAGCTCCTCGAGGTCCGCGGCCCCTCGGGGAACTCGGTCGATCGCGATCGGCACGACGGGTTTCACGAGGTCTTGAACAAATCGGGCAAGAAGTTCGAGGTGGTCGAGGTGGTCGGCAAGTGGGATGACGGCACGGCGCAGAAGGCGACTGCCGACGCGATCGCCATCCACAAGAATTTCGCCGGCATCTATGTGCAGGGCGGCTCGACCGGTACCGTGCGCGCCCTCCTCGACTCGGGGCATCCGATGATCCCGATCTCCGGCGAGACCGAGAACGGCTTCCGCAAGCTGTGCGCCCAGAACGCGGCGAAGGGGCTGCATTGCTCCTCTGCAGGGACGGGCCCGGCCCAGGTCGCGGTGACGATCAAGGCGGCGCTCGCCGCGCTCCAGGGCGAAAAGGTCCCGCAGTCGATCGCGCTGCCCGCCTCGTACGTCGAGTACCCGAACATCAAGGAGGGCTCGGACTTCTATCCGGCCCTCTCCGACAACTTCTTCGTCGGGAACTCCTTTCCCGCGTGCAAGATCGGCTTCTCCGCTGAAGAGATCATGGGCAAATCGGAGGCCAATCAGTAGTCTGACGCCCCGAGCAGCATGACTCCGCTACTCCGCTTGGAGGGCATCTCGAAGCGGTACGGTGGCGTCCGCGCGCTGGCGGACGCCCGCCTGGAATGCGCGCGCGGGCGCATCCACGCCGTCCTGGGGGAGAACGGCGCGGGCAAATCCACGCTCATCAAGGTGGTCGCGGGCGTCGTGAAGCCCGACGCCGGAACGATCGAGCTCGCGGGCAAGCCCATCGTGCTCGCCACTCCGGCAGCGGCAAGCCGGTCTGGGATCGTCAGCGTGTTCCAGGAGCTGTCCCTCTTGCCCGATCTCACCGTGGCGGACAACATCGGGATCACCGATCCGCCGAAGAAATGGGGCATGATCGACCAGCGCGCCCAGCGGCGCCTCGCCGAGGAGGCGCTGGCGAGGGTGGGCGCGGTCGATATCCATCCGCTCGATCGGGTCCGCGATCTGGCGCTTTCGCGCCGCCAGATGGTGGAGATCGCCAAGGCCCTCGCCCGCGATCCGAAGCTCCTCATCCTCGACGAGGCGACCTCGGCGCTGACCGCCGCCGACGTCGCCGCAGTCTTCACGGTGCTGCGGCAGCTGCGCGAAGAAGGGCTGGCGATCGTCTTCATTTCCCACCGCATGCACGAGATCGCCGAGCTTGCGGATGATTGCTCGGTCTACCGCAACGGCTGCCACGTCGCCACCTTCACCGCCGGCAGCAAGAGCCCGAGCGAGATCATCGAGATGATGATCGGGCGCGACGTGAAGAGCGTGTTCCCGCCGCGACCAGCCGAGAAGTCGACCCAGCCGCCAACCCTTAAGGTAACGAACCTGTCGTGGGCCGGGCGCCTCAAGAACATCGACTTCGAGGTGCGGCCCGGCGAGGTCGTCGGGCTCGGCGGGCTCGACGGTCAGGGCCAGCGCGACCTCCTGCTGGCGCTGTTCGGGGCCCTGACCGGTGTCGGAGGATCGGTCGCGGTCAACGGCAAGGCGGTGATGCTCTCGAGCCCTCGAAGCACCGACCTGGCCGGCGGCGGGATCGCGCTCATCCCCGAGGATCGCAAGACCGAGGGGCTGATGATGCCGATGTCGCTGCGCGACAACCTCTCCTTCGCGGCCATCGACCAGTTCAGTCGCTTCGGCCTGATCGACCGGCAAGCCGAGGAGGCGGCGATCGGCGACATGATCAGGCTCCTCGGCATTCGCGCCGCCGGGATCGACGGACCGGTCGCCGCGCTGTCGGGCGGGAATCAGCAAAAGGTGGTCATCGGCAAGTGGCTGATGACCAAGCCGCAGATCATCCTCCTCAACGATCCGACGCGCGGCGTCGACGTTGGCACCAAGCAGGAGCTCTACCAGCTCCTGCACGCCTTGGCGGAAGCCAAGGCTGCGGTGCTGTTCTACACGACCGACTATGCGGAGCTCATCGGCTGCTGCGACCGCGTCCTCATCCTGTACGACGGCGCCATCGTCCGCGTGTTGGAGCGCGACGAGATGAGCGAGCGCAACATCGTGGCCAGCGCCCACAATGTGGCGACTACCGCGGCGGACGTTCCGGCATGAGAAGAGACTGGAGCTACTGGCTCTCGTCGAACCGGGGCCCGCTCATCGCCGCCGCGCTCTTCGTCGCGATGTTCACCCTCTTCGTCTCGCAGCACCCGGCGGGCTTCAGCCTCAATGTCATCAACACCGCGGCCAACAAAGGCGCCCTCCTTGCCTTCGTCGCCATCGCCCAGACGATTCCGGTCCTCACCTCCGGCCTCGATCTGTCTGTCGGCATGGTGTTCGTGATGGCGAACTGCCTCGCGTCGACCCTGGTCGTCGGCACGCCGGTCCAAGCCGCGCTGGGCGTGCTGGTCGTGCTGGCGAGCGGGCTCCTCTGCGGCGCGCTCAACGGCCTCATCGTCGTCTTCGGACGCCTGCAGCCGATCATCGCGACGCTGGCGACCGGCGCGATCTACTACGGCGTCGCGCTCTGGCTGCGGCCGGCGCCGGGAGGCGCCGTCAACGAGGGCCTCGCCGACTTCATGACCGGTTCACTCGGCGGCGCGGTTCCGTTCTCGATCGTCCTCCTCGTAGGCGCAGTCCTGTTCATCTGGATTCCCTACCGGCGGTCGGTGCTGGGCCGGGCGGCATACGCCATCGGCTCGTCGGAGCAGGCGGCTTACATGTCGGGAGTTCCGGTCGCCAGGGCGAAGTTCCTGGCCTACGTGCTCGCCGGCCTCTTCGCCGCGATCGCCGGCCTCTTGCTCACCGGCCTCACCTATTCGGGCGAGGCAAATGCGCTCCTGGGCGGCAGCTATACGCTGAGCTCGATCGCGGCCGTCGTCGTGGGCGGCACCTCGCTGTACGGCGGCTCCGGCGGCGCGATCGGCACCATCTTCGGCGCGTTCGTGCTCCGCACCATCGGCGATCTGCTCTTCGTCTTCGATCTGGA
>Ga0209761_1000523_pt1 | contig 23568 bp, 19 predicted proteins | sample GraSoi013_1_40cm_4_FD_185818 | JGI IMG/M metagenome (GOLD analysis project Ga0209761, IMG submission 185818) | Grasslands soil microbial communities from the Angelo Coastal Reserve, California, USA - Sample 09_25_2013_1_40cm (SPAdes) (version 2) | ecosystem: Environmental > Terrestrial > Soil >...
CATCAACGAGGAGCTCGGGCACGCGACGGCCGACGTACAGGGGCTGGTCGAGCGCGTGGCGATGACGACCGCTGCGGTGACCCAGAACGCTTCCGTGGCCAGCGCGCCGCACGGCTCGCAGGGTCGCATCAAGCATGTCGACCTGGTGTCACTCGAACCGAAGGAGGTGCTCCTCATCCTTCTTCTCGAAGGCAACCTGCTGCGCCAGCAGGTGGTCCAGGTCACCGAGGCCGCGGGCCAGCCGGAGCTCACGCTGCTCGCATCGAAGCTGAACGGGACGCTCGTCGGTAAGGCCGGCGAGGAGGTGCGCCGCCGCTACGACGGTGCGGCATTGGGGCTGGAGAAGGAGCTACTGGGCCGTATCGTCGCTGCGCTCGACCAGTACGAACAGGGCGCGGAGAATCTCGTCGTCCACGACGGCGTGCGCAACCTGCTTCGCCAGCCCGAGTTCGCCGAATCGTCGCGGCTCCAACAGGTGCTCGAGGTGCTGGAGGAGACCCGCTACCTGACCGTCCTCCTGCACGAGCTCATCGGCAACTCCGATCTGCAGATCGTGATCGGCTCCGAAAACGCGTCGAGCCAGCTGCAGGGATGTGCGGTGGTGCTCACGACCTACGGTCCGTCGAACCGTCTCAAGGGCGTGCTGGGCGTGATCGGGCCGACGCGGATGGCTTACAGCCAGACGGTGGCCCGCCTGCGGGCGGTGGCGCGCAGCGCGAGCGATCGTATGGCGGAGCTGGGGGTTTGAGAGCGGCCTCGACCGCGGTATTTATGCAGTGTCATGACCACGCGTAAATATCCACACGAACCCGAGGCGCCGGATCCTGTCACCACCAAGCAGGTGGCGGCGCTCGAAAGCAAGGTCGCCGAGCTGGAGGAGGCCGCGGCCGAGGCCAAGGATCGCTACCTGCGCATGGCGGCTGACTCCGAGAACTTTCGCAAGCGGACGCGCCAGGAGCAGCTGGAGACCATCCAGCATGCGTCGACCGAGCTGATCAACCGGCTGCTGCCTGGCCTCGACGACCTTCACAAGGCACTTGATCACAAGCCCCAGGGCATCGACCCGTCGTGGCTGAAGGGCGTGGAGCTGAGCGTGCGCAAGCTCGAGGAGGCTCTCGGGGCGCACGGCCTCGAGCCCATCAAAGCCGTGGGCACGCGCTTCGATCCGAAGCTGCATGAGGCCGTTGGTCATGAGGAGTCGCGCGAGCACCCGGAAGACACTGTCATCGCCGAGCTCCGGCGTGGATATCGCGTCCGCGACCGTGTGGTTCGGCCCGCGCTCGTGAAGGTCGCCCGGCCACCTGCGCTGCCCAAGAGCGACGCGGGTGTTGACGGTGACGGCGCACCCGACCAGGCCTAACGCCGCACAATTTCAGGGTGGCCGTCAAGCGCGACTACTACGAAGTTCTCGGCGTGAACCGCCAGGCGTCACCCGATGACTTGAAGCGCGCCTTTCGCAAGATCGCGATGGACTCGCATCCCGACCGCAACCCCGACGACCCTGTTGCCGCGCTCCGTTTCAAAGAGGCAAGCGAGGCCTACGCGGTGCTTTCGGACGCAGGCCGGCGTCGGAGCTACGACATGTTCGGCCACGCCGCCGTCGACATGGGCGCGGGGCCGGCCGTGGACTTCTCGGACATGCCGTTCGCGGACATCTTCGACACGTTCTTCGGTGGCGGCGGCGGCCGTTCCCGGCGCCGCTCCGATCGAGGTGACGACCTCCGGTACGACATGACGATCACGTTCGAGGAGGCGTTCACGGGGGTCGAGAAGCAGATCGACGTTCCCAGGCTCGCCACGTGCGACCGCTGTTCAGGTAGTGGTGCCGAGCCCGGAACCGGAACCGAGACCTGCCCAGGCTGCGGGGGCGCGGGGCAGGTCCGGCGCGCCCAGCAGTCGATCTTCGGCTCGATCGTGACGCAGACCACGTGCCCGACCTGTGGCGGCGCGGGCCGGCTGCTCAAGAGCCCGTGCACGCAGTGTCGCGGCCAGGGGCGCACCACCGTCACACGCCGGCTCGCGGTGCGCATCCCGGCGGGCGTCGACACCGGCTCGCAGATCCGCCTCAGCGGGGAAGGCGAGGCGGGCGTCCGCGGCGGGCAGCCCGGCGATCTGTACGTGGTGCTCCGCGTCAAGTCGCATCCACACCTGGCGCGCCGCGACCAGAGCATCGTCTACGAGCTGCGCATCAACATCGTGCAAGCGGCGTTGGGAGACCGGATCGAGATCCCGACGATGGACGGGCCCGTGGAGATCGCCATCCCGGCCGGGACCCAACACGGGCAGTCGTTCAGGCTCGCCGGGAAGGGCATGCCTGACGTCCGTGGCGGCCGTCGCGGGGACCAGTACGTGCTCGTCCAGGTCGTCGTTCCCAAGGACCTGACCGCGGAGCAGAAGGCCATCCTGCGCAAGGTTGGCGGGCTGACCGGGAAGCCGGAAAAGGTCTCCAAGGGGTTCTTCGAGAAGCTGCGCGACGCGATTTCCCTAGACGGTTAAAGGCTCTCCCAGCCAACTCCAAGGTTTGAGGCATAACCTTGGCGGTCCGTGGGTAGTTATTTCCGGGTATTACTAGATTGGGCAGTAGCCCCGTACGGTATTAGGGGAAGAAAGTGGCAAAAACGATCGATCTCGAACTGACCCGGGCCGAGGTGGAAGTCATCGAGCTGGAGGCACGCCTCCGCGTCGTCCCGATGAACGACACCCAGCTCTCCGACGCCCTCAAGGCCGCCCTGGCGGCCAAGAAGGAGCGCCTGGCCAAGCTGCGCACTCTGCACGCCGCCGCCGGCCGTCAGAACCGCGATGCCGCGGACGGTGACGCCGCCAAGAAGCCGCTGCCGCTGCACGCTACCCGGCGGGCACCTCTCAAGCGTTCGGTGCCCCAGCGCCCAAAGGCCAAGTCGGCCAAGTAACCCCGCGCCGGACCGACCAAGCGGCCTGTTGCGCGCGCGCAACAGGTTTGGGTCCCGGACGTTATGGTTCCACGTGGTGAGCATGGCCGTGCAGCCGATCTGCGCATGCCGGTAAGTGTCAGCTGAGAGGAAAACGTCTGCGGGTACCCCTGCGGACAACCCGTTCGGCCTGATCCCTGGCGCCTGGGCCGGCGCCGGCCGGCCGCTCCGATCCTGGCGGCTGCCCCTGGTCAACGGAGTTGCGGCGGCGGCCGTCATCACTGCGGTCGGCTACCGGCTCTGGGAGGCCAACCTGCCGCCGAACGTAGCGCACGAAGAGCTGATCCTTTTAGCCGCTGGTGTGATCTTCGCGGTCATCGCCATCGGCGTCCGCGCATCGCGTTTCGCAGTCAACCTCACGATCCTCCTGCTGCTGATGCTGGTCAGCACTGTCCTGACCGTGCTGGTCCTGGGCGTGGCGGGGCCGTGGCTTGGCGACGACCTGCCCCCGCTGGCGGCGGCCGCTTTCGCGACCATCCTTCTGCATTTCGAGCTCGGCCTGCACGCGCGTCGCTTCGCGTTCCTGCTCGCCATCCCGATCCTCGGCCTGGGAACGCTCTGGATCTACGCGATCACCGCGCTCATGGTGTCGTTCAGGGCGATCGCGATTTGGACCCTCGTCCTGATCGGGCTCGGCCTTCTCGCCTTTTTGACGCGGCGGTCGGTCGACCGCGATCTCAGCGTTCAGATCGACCGCCAGGCGTCGCTGCTGCTTTCCATCAGCGACCTCGGTGAGGGCCTCGTCATCACCGAGGACGGCAGATACATCGCCAGCAACGATGCTTACTTGAAGCTCACGGGCTACTCGCAACAGGAGCTCCGCGCACTGCCATCGCTGATCGATCTCGCGCCCGCGGATGAGCGAGAGGCACTCGCCGCCAACCTTTCGAAGCGCGTATCCGGTGGACAGGCGCCGGTCCGCTATGAGGCGGGACTGATCGCCAAGGATGGGCGACGAGTACAGGTAGAGGTGGCGATCCACATGATCGCCGCGAACGGGCGCCACCGCCTGCTCGCCCTGGTCAGTGACATCACCGAACGCCACCGCGCCGAGCAGGCCGAGCGCCAGAGCGAGGAGCGCTTCCGCACCCTGTTCGAGCAGGCGCAGGCCGGCATGACGTTCGCCGGGCTGGACGGGAAGATCATCTCAGTCAACCCGGCTTACTGCGATCTCCTCGGCTACTCGGCCGACGAGCTCAAGGCCATGTCCGTGTACGACGTCACCTTCCCCGAAGACGTCGATGCCACCAAGGAAGCGCAGCGCGCGATGATTGCCGGCGAAGAAGACAGCTTCCGTTTCGAAAAGCGCTTTCAGCGCAAAGACGGCGATCAGGTCTGGACTGACGTCGCCGTCCGCCTGGTGCGCGACACGGATGGCAAGCCCCTGTATTTCCAGACCGTGATCATCGACATCCGCGATCGGAAGCGGAACGACGTTCTACGGTCCGCTCGCTTCGCGGTGACGCAAGCACTGCTCACATCGCCGGGGTGGGACAAGGCTGCGCCGCACGTGCTCGAAGGGCTCTCTCAAACACTGGACTGGGAGCTCGCCGAGTACTGGGAGGTCGACCAGCAGCGCGAGGCCATGCACTTCGTCACCGCCTGGAAGCGCCCTGGCCGGGATACGTCGGCGTATGAGGCCACAGCGCAGGATGCGTCGTTCCGCCGCGGCGAGGGCCTGGCGGGACGGGTGTGGGAGGCGGGCGCACCGATCGCGATCACCGACGTCTCTGCCGACGGGGCGACACGGTCGGCGGCGGCTGCCGCCGCCGGGCTGAAAGGGATCGTGGGCTTTCCAGTCCGCAGCGGTCGGCGCGTGGTGGGCATGATCTCGCTCCATACATGGGCGCCACGCGGTCTGGACGACGGGCTGGTGGCAGTCATGAACGACATCGGGTCGCAGATTGGCGAGTTCGTCGAGCGCAAGCGTGCGGAGGCGGCGCTGCAGGAAAGCGAGAAGCGGATGCGCTCGGTCCTGGACAACGTTTCGGATGGGCTCGCGACGCTCGACCACACGAGCCTCATCGAGTCGGCCAACCCCGCGGTCGTCAAGCTCTTCGGTTACCTCGAAGAAGAGCTGGTGGGACAACCGGTCGACATCCTCATCGCCACCACGCATCGCAGTGGCTTTGTGAATTACCTGCAGCGCCGGCTCAAGCTCGACCTGCCATCGAGCGGTGCTCACGAGACGATGGGCAAGCGGAAGAACGGCAGCCTGTTTCCGCTGGAGTTCGTGGTCAGTTCCATGCATGTCGGCTCGCGCCACCTGTTCATCGCCACGATGCGCGACATTTCGGAGCGGAAAGCGCACACCGACGCGCTCGAGTACCAGGCGCTCCATGACGCGCTGACTGGCCTTCCCAACCGCAGCCTGTTCGGCGACCGTCTGCGCCAGGCGCTGTTGTCGGCGAGGCGAAACCAGCGGATGTTCGGGGTGCTGCTCCTCGACCTCGATCGATTCAAAGACATCAACGATGCGCTTGGCCACGACCGTGGTGACAGCCTTCTTCAGGAGGTGACGGCGCGCCTTCGCGGCGTTTTGCGCGCCACCGATACGATCGCCCGCCTCGGTGGGGACGAGTTCGCCGTGCTGACCACCGACGCCAAGCATCCCGACGACGTGGTCTCCACGGCTCGCAAGATCCTCGCCTCGCTCGAGGGTCCGTTTGCGATCGGCGATCAGATGGTCGAGACCGGTGCTTCGATCGGAATCGCGCTGTACCCGGTGCATGGCGACGACCCCGGCACTCTGCTGCGCCGAGCGGACGTCGCGATGTACGTCGCAAAAAGGTCAGGTGGTGGCTGTTCCGTCTACGCGCCCGAGCAAGAAGCGCAGAGCCTGCGCCGTTCGGGCCTAGCAGGTGAGCTCCGCCGCTCGATCCCGCAGGGCGAGATGACGCTCCACTACCAGCCGCAGGTGCTGCTGGCCAGCGGGGCCGTCTACTCGGTCGAGGCGCTCGTGCGGTGGAACCATCCCCGCGAGGGCCTCATGCCCCCCGACCGCTTCATCCCAATGACCGAGGAGACAGGGGTAATTCATCCGCTCACCGCATGGGCGTTGGAGTCGGCGCTCGACCAGCTGTGCAAGTGGTTGGCCGCCGGGATCGACATCTCGGTAGCACTGAACGTCTCACCGCGAATCATCGAAGACCACTCCCTGGAGGAGATGGTCGCGCAGGCCCTGGCCTCATCGAAGGTGGACCCGCGGCGCCTGACGCTGGAGATCACCGAGGGGGTCGCGATGGCCGCCGCCGCGGCGAAGGCCCTCCACACTTTGAACGACATGGGAGTTCGGCTTTCTCTCGACGATTTCGGGACCGGCTACTCGTCGCTTCTTTACCTCATGCGCCTGCCGGTGCACGAGATCAAGATCGATCGCTCGTTCGTCGCCGGCCTCGGCACCGACCCCGACTCGGGCGCCATCGTCCGCTCCGCGGTCGGGCTTGGTCACAACCTCGGGCTGCGCGTGGTTGCGGAGGGCCTGCAGGACCGGCTGGCGGAGGCGGTCCTGACCGAAGCGGGCTGCGATGCCGCGCAGGGCTTCCTGTTCGGACGGCCCGTCCCCGAGGCGGAGATGACGGCCCAGCTGCTGATCAATCCGGGGTCGAATGGGGCCGCGATCGGATCAGAAGCTGCCGAAACAGCCGCGCCGGCCGATGCGCCCGCGGAGAGCAAGCCCGCTAGCTAGCACGGCGCTAGATATCGAGTGGCGTGTGCGCCACCACATTCAGATAATCCCATCCCCGGGAAGGTGAGCAGGGCCGCGAATCCGGCCGAATTGGCGCGGATCCGCACAATCGTGAGCGGCGGTTGAGCGGCCCGGTGACGCGGAAACCGACATGAGGTTTCCGCTCATTTCACTAGCTGAGGAGGCTTCCCATCCGGAGTGAGTACAGGTCCGGATGCGCCTTGAGGACCTGGTAAACAGTCTCGCCGTCGAAGGCGCGCACGTCGTACTGGCAGATCGTCACGTTCGGAAAGCGCTTGGCGAGCATGTTGAAGGCGCCTTCGTATCTCATCATCTCACCGTCCGACTCGAACAGATGGCGAACAGAAGCCATCTCGCCCACCAACCGGAGCAAGGTTGGACCGCCCGCCAGCGATCGCGCGAAGGCGTGCTCCCAGAACCCCAAGACGTGCTCGACGGTGCCTGCCGCGTCGGATACCACGAGCCTGCCCGCCTTGATGGCGGCGTCGAGGTCGACTCCTTCCTCGTTGCCGAGCGCCTTGAGGTAAAGATCCAGCACGTCGCCCGTTGCCTCGAGAAAGCACTGGTCGCCGGCGCGCAACCCGTCGCGGAGAAACGGAATTGACAGGCGCAGCCGCCCATCGTCGCTGCTGTAAAGGGCGGCGAGGTGCGAGTAGACGGGCACTGGGATGCCGCCAACGCTGACCTGAGGTCGATCGCTCGTTGCCGGAGGCGCGGTGCGCGGACCCAGGAACCGCTGTAGCTCCGGTTCAGTGAAGCGCCGCTCGCGCCTGCGCCCCACGCGTCGGGCCTGGAGGAGACCGCTGTCGCTCCATCTCCGGACCGAGGCCTGACTGACGCGGAGAAACCGCGCTGCCTCCGCGGTGTTGAGCAGCTTATCGCTCATTGTGACTTTGATCTCGTGGCACGACAGTATTGCAGAGATTCGGCTACTCTGAGTTGGAGGTATGGGGAAGGAAGCAACCGAGATCGGCCACCCGCGAATCTAGCCGAGAAATAACGTGGAGCTCCGGCAGCTAAGGGCATTTCTACAGGTCGCGAACACGCGGCATTTCGGCCAGGCGGCAGCGGTCCTGAAGATCACGCAGCCCGCTTTGACCCAGCGCATCCAGGCGCTCGAGCGCGAGCTCGGTGTTCAGCTGCTCACTCGGAGCGCGCGAGAGGTCCGGCTGACGCCTGCCGGCGAGGTTCTCTTGCCGTACGCGGACAGCCTCGTCCACATCGAGGACCGGGCCCTTCGCGATCTGGCCGACAACGCCGCGGGTCGCGCCGGCCGGCTGCGCATCTCCTACCAATTGCACGCAGACAATGCGGCGATGAGCGAGATCGTCACGGCGTTTCGGAATCGCTATCCCAAGGTCGATGTGCAGGTGGGGTCCGCGTACTCGCTCATGAACGTGGAGCAGATCGCCTCTGATCAGCTCGACGCCGCGTTTGTCACGATGCCGATCAACCACAACGACGTGGTCGCGACGCGATGGATCAGTGATGACGAAGTTCTGATGGCGGTCGCCGAGCGCCACCGATTTGCGCACATGGAGCGAGTGCCGGTTACCGAGTTGGCCGGCCAGCCGATGATCCTGTTTCCAAGCGCGCTGAGCCCCGTGCTCACTGCGGCGTTCAGGCGCTGGTTGACGGAGCACAGCGGTGCGGAGCTCAACATCGTTGCCGAAGAGCCTTGGGAGCAGGCAGTGCTGGCGGTGGTGAAGTCGGACAGCGTCATCGCGTTTGGAAGCTCCAGATGGGCTTCGTCGGTTCCGACCCCAGGTGTGGTTTACCGGCGTATGACCCCGGCGCCGATGACCAGCTTCGGGCTTGCATTCCGTCGCGATGACGAATCACCGCAGCTTGCCAACCTGCTCAAGATCGTCGACGAGGTGGCAAAGCGAGCATCCCCAACGGCGCCCTCGGCCGGAGAGTTGATCGCACACGAATAGCGACGGAGCGCAGCTTGTGATTTCCTTGCTGTTACGTGAAGGCGCTTGTGCTGGGGGCGGGCGGGCAGCTTGGATCGGAGCTCAAGAAGCTGATCCCGGATGCTGCCGCATTGACCCGCGCGCAACTTTCCGTGTCCGACCTGGCCGCGCTCAACTCCGCGCTGCCTCATTACCGGCCGGACGTCGTGTTCAACTGCGCCGCTTACAACGAGGTCGATACAGCCGAGGGACAGCAGGATGCGGCATACCAGGTCAATGCGCAGGGAGCCTTCAACGTCGCCCTTGCCTGTGCTCAGCAGAACGTGCGCCTCGTCCATTTCTCGACCAACTTCGTGTTCGACGGCGCGCTCGATCGGCCGTATATCGAGACGGACGAGGTGGGCCCTCTCGGGGTCTATGCCAAGTCGAAGCTTGAAGGCGAGAAGCTGACGGCGATGGTGATGCCGCGCGCTCTGGTCATCCGGACTGCGGCGCTGTTCGGCGGCAGCTCTGGGCAGGGGCGAACGAGCTTCCCTGAGCGCATCCTTCAGCGCGCGATGGCAGGCGAGCGGCTGCGCGTGGTCTCGGACCAGACCGTAAATCCGACGTACGCGGCGGACCTTGCCGCGGCTGCCATGGGGCTCGCGTCGAGCGATCTTGAGGGCGTGGTTCACGTCGTCAACGCCGGGTGCGCAACCTGGGACGAGTTAGCTCGCGCGACGCTGACCGAATTCGGTGTGGCCGGCGAGATCGAGCCGGTTTCCACCGCCGAGCTTGGCGCGCCGGCGCGGCGGCCGGCCAACGGGTGCCTCGAGTCAATGCGAACTCAGGCGCTGAGGCCGTGGCGGGAGGCCTTGAGCGATTACAAGCAGATCGTCCGTAGCGCCCCCAAAAGTCCGTAAAAAAGGCTCGGGCCGGGCGATTACTCGACACCGGCACCGAGCTTGGCTGCGGGGGGTGAGGTTCTATGAAATTGAGACCAGCCCCGGACTCCGTCCTTTCTGAGGTCCTACGAACCGGAACGCCTCGGATCAAAAGTTTGACAGGGAAACCACTAGCGTTTCTGATCCGTTGGTGCACAATTTCAACGACAAACCGCCTACGCCACTCTGGAAATACCAAGGGCCTGGCTTGTTGGATCTGGCCCGAGCGTGCCAAGGATTGCGTTTTCGATTTCCAGCAATGGATTCTTTTCACTCGAGCGTCGGATGACATGGTGATCATCAAGGTATGAAGAGCTGGATACGCGGTCTGCTGCAGACGGCGTTTGCAATCGTCCTGCTGGTTCTCTGGTTGCGCACCGTCTCGCTCGGCGAGGTTCTCGGGCATGCACGAGTCCACAGCTGGCTCGCCCTGCTGCTGATGTTCGTCCTGTTCCTGGTGACCAGCCTCATCAGGGCGCGGCGATGGCTCCTCCTCCTGCGCCCACTGGCACCAGTCGGAATGGTGCGGGCTTTCGCGATGAATGCCGGGGCCGGGCTGCTCAACTACGTCCTGCCGATCCGCTCCGGGGATGCCATGCGCGGCTGGTGGTTGTGGCGCCGACATCGAGTACCGCCCGGCTCCGCGGTGGCCACCATCGTCATCGACAAGGCTTGCGACCTGGCGGGGGTTGCGATCGTGCTTGCGGTCCTTGCGGTCGTCGCCGCGACTGGTCTTGTCAACGCGCCGCGGGGACTGCTCGGCGCTGCGGCGCTGGCGATCGCCCTGCTGGCGGCGGTGCTCGGTACGGCGTTCCTCGGCCCGCGAATCGCCCGCTCGCGATTGGCGCGGCGGCTGCTCCCGGAGCGGATCGCGGCCGGCCTGGCCGGGCAGGCCTTCGCCTTTCGGGCGGGGGCCAGGGGCCTCTGGACACCCGCGCTGACAGGAAGGCTCGCAGCGCTCACCGCAGTTGCGCTGCTGATCGACGCATTCAACTTCAGCCTGCTGTTCTGGGCGGTGGGAGTCCCGGTCCCCACCCTGAAGGCGATGGCCGCTTACCCCGCGCTCCTGCTCGCGTTCGCTGTGCCCGCGGGCCCCGGTTACGTCGGCAGCCTCGAAGTGGCGGGCTCGCTCGTGCTCGGCGGCGGCCTGGGCCTGAGCCCGGTCGTGGCCGCGGGCGCGATCGTCCTGTACCACGCGGTCACCGCCGGGTACGCGCTGGTGCTCGGCTTCCTCGGTTTCCTGTTGGTCGGTGGACGGCGCCGTGTGCGTTCGGTTGGCCCGCGACGGATCGCGGTCTTCCACTGCGGGTTCACGTACTCCGGCGGTGGCGAGCGAATAGTCATCGAGGAAGTCCTCGGCCTGCGCAGGCGCGGATTCTCGGTCGAGTGCTACGCGCCGACTGTCGACGCCTCGCGCTGCTATCCCGACCTCATCGACGAGGTGCGAGTACGCACGTTCCTCCCGCAACTGCCGCGCTGGTTCCCTTTCCGAGAAGCGGTGCAGATGGCCGCGACTTCGTTGCTCATGCCTCTGTACGCCTGGCGCTTTCGCGGCGTGGACGTGATCCTCGGCTGCAACCAGCCGAGCGCGTGGATCGCCTGGTGGGCGGCGCGTCTGATAGATGTGCCATACGTCGTCTACCTGAATCAGCCCAACCGGCTGGTCTACCCGCGCAGCATCGACCGGGAGACTGGCTGGGTGGCCAACGCGGACTACCGCCTGCTGGCGGCGGTTGTGCTGCGCGCGACGAAATTTGTGGCATGGGCCGACCGCCGCTCAGTGCAGGAGGCCGACCAGCTGCTGGTCAATGGCGACTACATCGGCGACATCATCCGCCGCACCTACGGGCGCGAAGCGATCGACTGCCCCGCCGGCTGCCACGTCGCGTTGTCGGGTTTCCCGCTGCCCCTCAACGCGCGATTCTCAGGTGGGCTGACCGTCAACGGTTATCCGATCCGGCGACCCTATGTGCTGCTGACCAACCGGCATTACCCCCAGAAACGATTCGATCTTGCGATCCGCGCCATGCAAGAGGTGCGCAAGCGGCATCCGAAGGCACAGCTGGTCATTCCGGGGCCGTCAACGTCGCACACCGATGTGTGGAAGGCGCTGGTTGCAGAGCTCGATCTCAATCAGGCTGTGCTGTTCCTGGGCTCCATCAAAGAGGACGAGCTGCAGAAGCTGTACGAGGGCGCCGCGGTGTACGTCTATCCAGCGCCGGAGGAGGACTTCGGCATGGGCGTCATCGAGTCGATGGCGAAAGGTGTGCCCGTGGTGGCGTGGAACCAGGCTGGACCGACGGTCACGGTGGCGCGGGGCACCGGGCACCTCGCGGAGCCTCTGGAGGTGAGCGACTACGCGCGGGGGATCACGGCGCTGCTCGACAACCCGGCGGCCAACCAGGCGACTGGCGAGCGCGCGTTCGAGTGGGCGCGCCGCTTCGACTGGGAGCGGCACCTCGATACCCTGGAGCGCTCCATCCTCGAGGTCGCTCGCTTGCACGAGCAGGTGGCGAAAGAGGCGGCAACCGCGTGAGACTTCCGCCAGAAATGTGCGGGGCAGCGCCATCGGCGAGCCAGTAGCGCAGCCATTCGACTACGAGGCCAAGCGTTGGGGCTCGGGGCCACTGCGCCCGCGTCCGTGGTTCATGAACGGTCTGAAGCTGCGCTACCTGCTCTCGGACCTGGCTCAGGTGAAGGGAAGGGTGCTCGACGTCGGCTGCGGCGCCGGGTCTGTCGCCAAGGCGGTCAAGCGCGAGAGGCCTGACCTCGAGGTGCTGGGATGCGACGTGAGCCGCTCGGCGCTGGCTTTGGCACAGGCATCACCTGAAGGCGTGGACTTCCGCATCGCGGAGGCCGAGACCCTGCCGTTTGCGGACGGCGAGTTCGACTTCGTGTGGATCTTCGACGTACTGGAGCACGTCGAAAAACCCGAGCGCGTGCTGCGTGAGGTTGCACGTGTCCTGAAGCCGGGCGGAGGATTCCATATCGTGCTGCCGCTGGAAGGGCAGCCATGGACCCTGTACCGCTTGATCGGCTGCGGCACCCGTTGGACCGCCAAGGTCCGGCACGGCGGCCACATCCAGATCTTCTCCGCGGAACGGTTCTCCGGACTGGCGACGTTCTGCGCGCTGCCCGTATCCGCCACCCGCTGGAGCTACCACTTCCTCTTGCAGGTGCTGGACGTCATGTACTTCACATGGCTCGACTGGCGCGGACCGGTGAGCGGCTCGGTCGAGGACATGGCCGCGGCCCGGCCCGGGCTGGTGGGCTCGCTGATGCGCGCAGCGTCGATGGCGGTCTCCTGTCTGGCGTGGGGTGAAGCTCGACTATTGCTCGAGCTGCCGGGCGGGTGCGGCCACTTCACGTGCATCCGAGGCGGCGGCGAGGCGAAGGCCTAGTTCAGCGAGGCGGCCCACGCGACGAGATCTTTGAGACCTCGATCAAACTGAATGCCCGGCTCCCACGCCAGATCCGCCTTGGCTTTGGAGACGTCGCTCACGTAATACGCCTGGTCACCCTCGCGCCAGTCCGAGAAGGTGAACTGCGGCTTCTTGCCGGCGAGCTCGCCGATCTGATCGATGACCTCGAGCAGGTTGCGCTGATTCGGCTCGCCGCCGCCGACGTTGTAGATCTGGCCGCGAGTCGCGTCGATTCTTTCGATCGCAATCTCATAGAGAGCGCTGAGGTCCCGCGCATCGAGCAGATCGCGAACCTGCGTGCCATCCCCATAGATCGTGAGCGGCCGGTCGTCGAGGATCGAATGGACGAAATGCGCGACCCAGCCCTGGTCCTCGGTCCCGTACTGGTGGGCGCCATAGATGCAGCTCTGGCGGAGGACGACGGTGTTCATATGGAAGCAGCGCGCGTAGTCCCTGACGTACTGGTCGGCTGTGCCTTTGCTGCAGCCGTACGGGCTGTGGAAATCGAGCGGCTGCGTCTCCTTGCATGGACCGCTTTTGTGATCGAGCTTGCCGTACACCTTGTTTGTAGATGCGAAGACGAAGGGCGCATCGCGGTTGTGCTTGCGGGCGGCTTCGAGGAGGTTCAGCGTCCCCCTCGCATTGATGTCGAAGTCGGTGGCGGGATCGATGAGCGAAGTGGTGACCGCTACCTGGGCGGCAAGGTGAAGGATCGCGTCCTGATTCTTGACGTGCTCGTCCAACGCACCTGCATTCCTCACGTCCTCTTTGATGAAGGTGATTCCCGCGGCGTGCTTGGTGATGAGCCACCTCAGGTTCCTTTCGGTGCCTGCGCGGCTCAGGTTGTCCAGGATCGTCGCGTGCCAGCCGCGCTCGATGAGGTGTGCGGCCGCGTTGACGCCGAGGAAGCCCGCGCCTCCGGTGATCAATACGCGGCGGGGCGCACTCGGTGTCATGGCGGGCACCTACCTTAAATCAAGAGCGCTGGATCGATACCTAACATAGTCGGGTGGCAGCTCCGTCCACGACCCCGTCCCTGTCGGACTCCGACATCAAGTCGCTGCGTTCCAACTGGGCGGGCGAAACCCGCATGGCGGACGTCTACGAAACCCTGGCCGAGGTAGCGACCAATCCGCGCGCGCGCAAACGGTTGAAGGTACTCGCGGAGACTGAGAGGCGGCATGCGCAGGCCTGGGCCGAGGTGCTGGCGTCCTGCGGGATCAAGCTTTCCAACCGTCGTCCATACGTGACCGCCAGGCTGCTGGCGATGCTTGCGCGCGTGGTGGGAATCGGTCCCGCCCTGGCGTTGGCGGGGCTGGCCGAGGGCCAGGTGCTGCGCTCGTATCTGAGCCAGGTCTCGACTGTGACCAACCAGCAGGCCCAGGGCGTGCTGCGGCGCGTGCTGCCCGAGGAGCTCGACCATCAATCACCCGACGAAGTCGCCGAGCGGCCCGACGATGGGCGCTCGGAGCAGGCGGCTGACGAGGAGTGGCACGGCGGGGGCGCGGAGAGCATCCGGAACGTGATCTACGGCGTCAACGACGGGCTAACGGCGACTCTGGGCGTGCTCGCCGGTGTAGGTGGCGCCAGCATCGATCCACGCGTCGTCTTGATCGGTGGACTGTCGGCGATGGTCGCCTCAGGCGTGTCGATGGCCGGCGGCGCGTACCTCGCCACCAAGTCACAGCGCGAGGTGTTCGAGGGTCAGCTGGCACGCGAGGCGGCTGAGATCGAGGCGATGCCCGAGCTCGAGAAAGCGGAGCTGGTCGACATTTATCGCTCCAAAGGTCTCACCACTGAAGAGGCGAAGACGATCGTGGATCGCATCACCAAGGACAAGAAGGTGTGGCTGGAGACGCAGGCGCGCGAGGAGCTTGGCCTCGATGTGTCGCAGTTCGAGAATCCGGCCCGTGAGGGACTCGTCGCTGGAATCTCGACGCTTGTCGGCGGGGCGATCCCAGTTGTCGGCTACCTGGTGGGGCGCCTGCTCGTTGGTTCACAGTTCTCGGGCTTTGGCTCGCTGGCGATCGCGTTCGTCTTCTGCGCCGTTTTCCTTTTCCTCATCGGATCCGCGAGGTCGTTCTTCACGGGCAAGGGCGGCGTGCGCTCCGGGTTCGAGATGCTTGGCGTGGGGACGTTGGTCGCCGCGCTGACGTACGGCGTGGGCGTCCTCTTCCGCGCGTCCTGATCAGCCGGTCGCGATGCCGCGGAAGTAAGCGATGGCCACGATCCACGCCGCACCCGCGAGAACCAACGCTTCCCGACGCGTTGACCCGCCGTGCGCGTAGAGGTAGGCGCCGGGGAGGAACAGCACGGCGAAGATCCCGTAAACGAGGTGCAGCAGGGTATGAGGTCGGTGTCCCACTGCGAAAAGGCCAAGGCCGACGAGACCCTGGAACGCGGTTAGGCCGGCCATGATCAGGTAGCTGGAACGAAATCCACCGCTCACCGCCGCGTGGCGGAAGTATCCGTAAGCGCCCCACAGGCCCAGCAGCACCGCGAACGCCACCAGCGCTCGCGCCCCAAGGGTGTGGAGGAAGACGAACGCCTCCGTCAACTAACGGGTGCTCAACACCTGCTGTCGGAAGTAGGCGACGGTTTGGGTTAGCCCCTCCTCCAGTGTCACGTTCGGCTCCCAACCGAGGTCACGGCGCGCGCGCGTGTTGTCCAGCGCGATTCGATAAACGTCGCCCTTGCGCGCCGGGCCGAATCTGGGCTCGAGCTTGTAGTCGGTGAGGAGGGCGAGCTTGCGGAAGAGCTCGTTGATGGTCACCGGGATTCCGCTGCTGATGTGAAAGGTACCCCCGGCGCCGCGGTCCAATGCTGTGATGTTGGCTACGGCAACGTCGGCGACATGCAGCATGTCACGCGCCTGCTCGCCATCGCCGTCGATGGTCACCGGCTTTCCGGCCACCATTCGGCTTGCGAAGATCGCGATCGCCCGGCCTTCCTCGGCATGAAAGTCCTGCCGCGGTCCGTAGATGTTCGCGTACCTCAGCACGCTGTACTCCAGCCCGTAGGTACGGTGGAACGTGCCCAGATACTGCTCGAACGACAGCTTGCTCGTGCCATACGGCGACAGTGGGCGCGCGGGATGATCCTCGTCGGCGGGGATCACATCGGGCTCTCCGTAAAGCGCGCCGCCGCTCGAGATGAAGATGAATTTCCTCACGCCCGCATCGACGCTCGCCCTCAGCACGTTGAGGCCGCCCACGATATTGACCATCGCGTCGAAGCCGGGATCAGCGACGGATTTCGGCACCTCGGACTGGGCGGCATGGTGGTTCACAACCTCCGGCCTTAATGCGGCGATCGCCGCCGCCACGCCGTCCTTGTTGCGGACGTCGAGCCTCAACACCTCAGCCTCGCGGTTGACGTTCACCTCGCTGCCGGTGCTGAAGTCGTCGAGCACAGTCACCTCATGCCCGGCCGCGATGTAGGCATCGACAACGTGAGAACCGATGAAGCCGGCCCCGCCAGTGACGAGAATCTTCATCCAGGTGACTGTAATCGAAGCCGAAGTCGTCAAGGCCGTGCGCGCGGACATCGCGCCGGCGTTCGTCCGGGACGTGGTCACACGCGCAGCGATGGTGCCCGAGGTGGCGGCTCGGCTGCCGGATGACGGGGGCGCGGTCGCCGTCCGGATCACGAGCGACCAGGAAATGGCGCGGCTGAACCTGGCCTATGCCGGCGAAGATCACGCGACCGACGTCCTGTCGTTCACCGGCTCGGGCACCCATGTCGGCGACATCGCGATCTCCTGGCCCGCGGTTGTGCGCCAGTCGAACGAGTACGGGCACGACGCCGAGACCGAGGTTGCGCTGCTGGCCGTGCACGGGCTGCTGCACCTGCTGGGCTGGGACCACGCAACCACGTCGGAGCGACGAGAGATGAACCGCCTGACCCGCGCCGCGCTGAGGAAATCCGGCCTCGAGCCGGCGGCGGGCCGCCTCTGATCTTTCCGTAAACTCAACGGACCGGTCTGCGGCGCTCGCCGCGGGCCTTTCCGCGTCTATGTCGATGGGCGAAGTGAGTCGAGAAGAGAGGTTGATCGTCGGGCTGGGCAATCCGGAGTCGGACTACGCCGACACGCGCCACAACCTCGGTTTCGCGTGCGTTAGAGAGTTGGCTCGCCGCCTGGGCGCGAAGATCGACCGCAAGCGCTGGCAGTCGCTGGTGGGGCGATTCGATGAGCGACGCGTCTGGTTCGTCCTTCCGCAGACCTATATGAACCTTTCGGGCCAGGCGGTCGCGAAGGCGCTTCGCGACACGAATCTCACCCCGGAGCAGCTCTGGGTCGTGCATGACGAGCTCGACCTGCCCTTATGCAGGATGCGGATTCGTCGCGGCGGGTCGGGCGCCGGCCACAACGGAGTGCTTTCGATCATCAGCGCGCTCGGCACACCGGACTTCGTGCGCTTCCGGGTCGGCATCGGCAAGCCTGCCCGTAAGGGGTCGCAGGCAGGCCGCGGTTACGTGCTCGGGCGGTTCACAAAGGCCGAGGCGGACCGGCTGCCAAAGATCGTCGATGGCGTGGCCACGGCGCTCGAGGTGGCGCTGGATGCGGGCATCGAGAGGGCGATGGACCGGTTCAACCGGCCCGGTTCGCTCGGCTGCGATGAGATCTCATGAGCGCGCTAGGTCAGCAAGCCCTAGACGTGGCGCCCGGGCTGCGCCGGTGGGTGACACAGGGTGAAGGTGAGCTGCGCGTTGCACGCTTGCCCCGACCAGCTTGGCCGATCGTGGCGGGCGCGGTCGCACGTGCCCTGGCGGACGCGGGCCGCTCGGTTCTGATCCTCGCGCCGGCACCGGACCGCTTCTGCGACGACCTGAGGCCCTGGCTCGCAGGCCGGCCTGCGGCATTCGTCTTCGCGGAGGTCGCGGTCTCTTTTCTCGACCGGCCGCCGGCGTTCGACGATTCGGTCGACAAGCGTCTGGAGGCTCTGAACGCGCTCGCGGACCGTACATCACCAAGCGTCGTCGTGTCATCGCGGCGCGCTATCACGCGCGCGACCATCTCGCCCGCTGACCTGGCCCAGGGGACTTTGGTCCTTGCGCCGGGGAGCGGGCCCGACCCCGTCGTCGCGGCCGCTCGGCTCGTCGAGATGGGCTACTCGCGCGAGCTGCTCGTCGAAGAGCATGGTCAGTTCTCGCTGCGCGGCGGAATCCTCGACGTGTTCCCGGCCGCATCCGACTCTCCGGTACGAGCCGAGTGGTCCGGCGACGTCATCGATACGCTCCGCCTGTTCGACTCGGAGAACCAGCGCTCGGTGATGGCGGTGCCACGAGTTGCGATCCACCCTGGTCGCGAGCTGTTGTTTGGCCCGCGCCGGGGAGCGGCAGCCGCCAACCGCCTCCGCCAGGGTGTGTCGCTCGACCGCCTGCGCGCGGACGTCCGGGCGGACTGGGAGGAAGAGCTCGAGCGTCTTGAGGCGGGCGGCGCATTTCCGGGCATCGAGTTTTACTCGGGCTATCTGGATCCGTCGCTGCCATCCCTGCTCGAGCACCTGCCCACGGGCCTCGCGGTCGTCGACATCGAGCCCGGTCGTCAGCTTGCAGATGCGCGAGTGCTCGTCGAAGAGACAGAGATACTCGCCGCCGCCGAAGCCGCTGGCGGGGAGCTTCCGCACCGGTTTGCGCTGCCGATGGTCAGTGCGGAGAGGCTGCAAACGGGCACCGGCCATCCGCGCCTCGAGCTCACGGCTGGAGAGGGGGCCGACGGCGCCATCGACCTCGGGTGGATGGAGGCCGAACCGCTTGTGGGCCGGCCACGGGCTGCAGCCGAGCTGGCCGATCTCGCGGGCTCGATGACGGTGGCCGTCGCCACCGAGCAGACGGAGCGCCTGCGGACTTTCCTCGAAGAGGGCGGCGTTCGCGAGCGACCTCGGGAGATCGAGCTCGACCTCGATCTTCCGCTCGAACCAGGGCTGGTGCAGGCCGACATGGACATCGCGGCCGGATGCGTGCAGCCGGCGATCGGATTCCACCTCGCGACCGATGCCGAGCTCTTCGGGCGGTTGCGCCGGCCGAGCCGGCCTACCCGGTCATCTCGCGCCCGTGCCGACCAGCTGACACGCGAGTTCACGCTGGACTTTGCTCCGGGCGAGCTTGTGGTCCACGTCGACCACGGGATCGCACGCTTCGCTGGCATGCGCCTTCTGGAGTCGGATGGCGCGCATCGCGAGTACCTCGAGCTCGAATACGCCGAGGCGGACAAGCTGTTCGTGCCGGTCGAGAACCTGGACCGCGTCCAGAAGTTTCTTGGCGGCGAGGGCGAGCCGGCGCTGCATCGACTCGGAACCGGCGATTGGTCACGGGCGCGAGGCCGCGCGCGCAAGGTGGTCCAGGACGTGGCCGAGGAGCTGTTGAAGATCTATTCGCTGCGCGAGGCGAGGCCGGGCATCGCATTCGCGCCGGACACCGCCTGGCAGCAGGAGCTCGAGTCGTCCTTTCCTTATGAGGAGACGGCTGACCAGGTGGCGGCGCTCGCCGAGATCAAAGCGGACATGGAGTCCGACCGGCCCATGGACCGGCTGCTCTGCGGCGACGTCGGGTTTGGCAAGACCGAGCTGGCGCTGCGGGCGGCATTCAAAGCGTCGATGAGCGGCAAGCAGGTGGCGCTGCTTGCGCCGACCACGGTCCTGGCGCAGCAGCACTACCACGTCTTCACTCAACGACTCGACAAGTTTCCGGTGACGATCGAGATGCTGTCGCGATTCGTGGACCACGAAACGCAGGCCCGCACACTGGAAGGGCTGAAGGCCGGGCAGGTGGACATCGTGGTCGGCACGCACCGGCTCCTGCAGCGCGACGTGCGCTTCAAGCGTCTCGGCCTCTTGATCGTCGACGAGGAGCACCGCTTCGGCGTCATGCAGAAGGAGCGGTTGAAGAAGCTGCGCACGCAGCTCGATGTGCTGTCGCTTTCAGCGACGCCGATACCACGCACGCTGCACATGGCTGTCGGCGGCATTCGCGACATGAGCGTCATCCAGACTCCGCCCGAGGAGCGGCAGCCGATCAAGACGTATGTTACGGCCGACACGCTAGAGGTCGTTCGCGAGGCGATCATGCGTGAGCTTCAGCGGGGCGGCCAGGTCTACTACGTGCACAATCGCGTGCGCACGATCGAGAAGGCCGCCGATCGGGTCCGCGACCTTGTGCCAAGTGCCCGGGTCATCGTCGGCCACGGGCAGATGCCGGAAGACCAGCTGGCGCGGGTGATGGTCGAGTTTGAATCGGCGAAGCACGACGTGCTGGTGTGCTCCACGATCATCGAGTCCGGATTGGACATTCCGAACGTCAACACGATCATCGTCGAGCGCGCGGACCGGTTTGGGCTCGCACAGCTGTACCAGCTGCGCGGTCGCGTCGGACGTTCAGGCCGGCGCGCGTACGCGTACTTCCTATATGACCCTCGTCGCTCGCTCACAGAAACCGCAGACAAGCGGCTCGACGTCATCTCAGGGCTTCACGAGCTGGGGCAGGGCTTCAAGATCGCCCTCCGAGACCTCGAGATTCGCGGCGCCGGCAACCTGCTCGGCACCGAGCAGCATGGCGCGATCGCGGCGGTCGGCTTCGAGATGTATCTGCAGATGCTGCAGAGCGCGGTGGGCAAGCTGCGCACCGGATCAGATGAAACCGCGGTCGGCGACGTCCTCTCGACCGCTGAGATGAACCTCGACCTGCCGCTCGATCACTTCATCCCACGCTCGTACATACGCGACGAGAAGCTGCGTCTCGGGGCTTACCGGCAGCTCGCCGCGACCGATGAAGAGGAGGAGCTGGAATCCGTTCTCCGCTCGCTCGAAGACCGCTACGGGCCCGGACCCGCCCAGCTTGACAACCTGGCGTACTCGCTGAGGGTCAAGCTGCGCGGGCAGCGGCTGGGCCTTCGGGGTGTCGTCGCCGATGGGCACGACATCGTCATCCGCGTCGACCCCCAGCGCTACCTCGACGTCGACGAGCTGGCGCGCAGGATGGCGGGTCGCATTTCTGTCTTTCCCAACCGCATCAAGATGCGCCGCCAGGGTGCCGGGCGCGCGCAGGGCGCACTTCCAGACAATGCATGGATGGATGATCTTCTCTTTCTGCTGCGCGAGATGGGTGACCTGTACGAGGCGGGCCGCAACGTCGTGGTAACCAGCGCGTGACAGAATCTGAATCGATGTCCGATTCGCCGGAGAAGCCCTACTCGCCGGGCGTCGCGGCCATCTTCGAGGTCGTGGCCAGGCTGCGCGCGCCGGGCGGCTGTCCGTGGGACCGCGAGCAGACTCATGAGTCCCTGCGACCCTACCTGCTCGAGGAGACATATGAGCTGCTCGAGGCGATCGACTCGGGCGACGACGCCAAGATCAAAGAGGAGCTGGGCGATCTTTTGCTCCAGGTTGCGATGCACGCCGAGATCGCCGCGGAGCAGAGGCGATTCGACGCCGCGCAGGTATCGGAGGCGGTCGCCGCGAAGATGGTGGCGCGGCATCCTCATGTGTTCGGTGATGTCCAGGTGGCCGACGCCGATGAGGTGCTGCGCAACTGGGAGCACGCGAAGGGCCACGAGGCTCGCCGCGGCGGGCACGCCGATGAATCTGTGGTCGATCGCGTGCCGGCGACGCTGCCGGCACTCGCATGGACGCTTGGCCTGCAGAAGCGCGCGGCGCGAGTGGGGTTTGATTTCGAATCGCCGTCCCAGACCGCTGAGAACGTGGCCGAGGAGGCACGCGAGCTGGCGGAGGCGAGCGATCCGAAGCAGGCATTCGACGAGTTGGGCGACCTGCTCTTCGCGGTGGTCTCGCTCGCGCGGCGATTGAAGATCAATCCCGAGGACGCGCTCAGGGTTGCGGGCAAACGGTTTCGGAAGCGCTTCGCCGAGACGGAGGCATCGCTGCGGCGCGATGGGGTGGACTTCCGCGATCTCGACCGCGAGTCGATCGCCAAGCGCTGGGAGGAGACGCGCTAAGACTCGTTTGCTATAGTCGCCTTCCTTCCGCGCATTCGTCGCACCACACGATCCAGCATGAGAAACAGCAAGGTCCTCGTTGCAGCGGGCAGCGTCCGCACGGGCGGTCTTTCCATGCGCCATGCGGTGACGTCGGTGGTGTTCCTCGTCGTCGCTTTGTGGGTCGGCTACGCCTTCGCCCAGGAGGCGTACCTGAGCCACAAGCTCAGCTCGCAGGCGGCGGACATCCGGCATCAGAACGCCGTGCTTGCCGCACAGAACCAGGGGTATCGCAAGGACGTGCAGGCGATCACGTCGGGCTCTGCCACCGAGGAGGAAGCCCGCCTCAACGGGTACGCGAAACCGAACGAACGCACATACCTCATCACCACGCCCCCGAGCCCGTCGCCGACCCCGCCCGCCACCGCATCGCCGACCCCTTCTCACTGATCGAGGCCTCCTGGGAAGCATGCCCGCACGGAGGTATAATTCGATCGCGGAGTGGAGCAGCGGCAGCTCGTCGGGCTCATAACCCGAAGGTCGTTGGTTCGAATCCAACCTCCGCAACCAAATTCCGAATACAAAAAGGGCACCCACCTCGGGTGCCCTTCTCTTTTCTGGCCGTCTTGCGCACGGTTTGCGCACGACAGGGTTCAGGGTTGAGGAGCGACCAAGTGCGCGGGCATGCTCGTTATCGGCATGCCAACTGCTCAATGACACCACAGCCCAAACGGCCCATTACTGGCGTTTCACTGCACCACTCCCACGACTCCTCGTGGCCTGCGACTGCGGATTGGCTCGACTTGCGAAACCACCTAGTCAAGACGCATGGGGTACTACCTGACGACGTCGACTATCTCGAGTCTTACGTGGATGGAACGACAGGACGACGCAGGCACGCCGAAGATCGACACCGAGCATTGCACTTGGCCCCACAGCCCTCTTCAAGCGCATAGCAGCTACCCCAGTCTGCGGCTACCGCCTGCGATTTGATTTATCCGCGGAAACGCGGCCATCGCCGGACCGAGAACGCTTCATGTGGGGGACTCTGCCATTGCTGGCAACGTCCCCCTAGTTGGGTAACGCGATAGGTCTGCCGATTACCGTCGCAGCAACCGAACTGTCGTTCGCACCGTCGATCACCGCCCTCGCCCGCTTGCCCCACAACCACCAGTGCGCAAAGAGTTCTTCGGCCAGAGCTTCGACCCGCAGCCAGTGAGCCAGTAGGTCGTAACTGCATCCCAATAAACTCTCTCAGAACCCGTCCACTACGGCGGCGATGCGCTCGGCGGCGTCTGGCCCGAGTGCCGGCACCGCGTGGCTGTAGCGATCCAAGGTAAACGCCACCGACGCGTGCCCCATCCGCTCGGACATGATCGCTCGCCTTGATCGGGTAGAGCGTTTGCTGCTCGACCAGAAGGCCGCCGACACTGAGGCCATATCTCGGAGTGAGTGAAGTGTGGTCGTGAGCCGGGCCGCCGGGTGATAGCTGACTCGTGGATTGGCCAAACCGCGCGCCGCGGGTTCCTAATCGCGAGCTTGTCGCCGCAGCCCTGCGATCCCAAGGACTTCGGTCGCGGGTGCCTCGTCTGGCGGGAGTCTCACCGAAGGAACTTTCGTGGCATGGATTTGGCTTCTCCTTTCGCAGCTATGAGCGGCGGTTGTTCACCTGCTGTGCGCACAGAATGCGCACAGCAGGTTGTCTGAAGACGTCGAAA